>Ga0255362_1000055_pt1 | contig 31061 bp, 30 predicted proteins | sample GFST75r2metaG_FD_186000 | JGI IMG/M metagenome (GOLD analysis project Ga0255362, IMG submission 186000)
GTTCGAGGCCTTCGACATCACGGACTCCGATGATCCCGAGCTCGGCGACAAGATCGCGAAGCTGCAAGCCCGAAACTACGAGGAGCACCCCGAGCTCGCCGATTTGGTGGCCCAGGTGCCGTCGTTCACTGTGCCCGACGCCGAAGGCAAACAGCAATAGTATATCCACATTCCCAAGGCAATATTTAAACTTGAATACTTCCCCTTTACGTTTTTCATGATGTAAAGTTCTTTGATAAGTAAACTCTTGACATTTAGGACATTGTTTGCATAAGGTTTTATCCAGTGTATAAATGACATATTAAATTTTAAATCCGTTGAACTTCGCATAAAATATATAATTATATATTTTTATTATAATACGAAGTTGGAAACCTCCAAAATCTTGAAATATAAAAACCGTTTACATGCTTTATTTACTTTAAAACTCCATGAAAAACCTTATTGAATCACTATTACTTTTTTATAATTTAGTAATTTTACTTCGTTAAACGGTCCTATAACGAAGTAGAATATATATTTGCTATAACCCTTTATATACTAATATAACAAAATTATAATTTAAAGTTAAAAATCTTAGTAAATGAGTTAAGGCACCTATTAAATGAGGTTATAAAATGACTGAAAAACCAAAGTTTAAGCAAATTAATATAAAACTATCAGATAAGGACCTCCACGACTTAGACCTTTTATCTAATGCTCTGGGAGGTGTAAGTAAACCTAATCTTATTAGACTAGCAGTAGCAGAATTTATCCATAGAAATAAAACCTTGATAAATGATGGTAACGATGGTTAGATAGGAAATGTAGTTTTATATCTTAATTATTTGTTTATCTATGCTCTGTTTGGCATTACTTATTTTGTAGAAGATTTCTTTTAAATAGTTCTATTTAATTGAATGTAGCAACTACGTGCTCTAAAACCCCGACATCATTTTTCATTAAAAAAGTACTTACTAGGAGACATTTTCCCACCCAAAATAAGGATTAACCATAAACAGGTTATTGATGAAATAGACGGAAATATAGAAATTAAACTTGAAGTTAATGAAATTAGAAAACACAACGTTGAGTCCGAGGCTAAAGAACGATGGTTTGCAAATTTACAAAAAGATTTATCTGAAGAAATAAATTCCTATCGATATAATCCGCCATTTAACGTTGCAATTTCTCAAAATACAGAAACCAAAATAATAATAAATAAAGATACAGAACCAGTTGGCATAAATTCTAATCAAATTATTCCCCTTATACATAAAAATCCTAAATCAAAAATTATGTATAACCAAAAAGATATTACTTCCCCATTAGGTAAATTTAGAAAAAATAAAAAATCAAAAAATTAAGGACTTAATTCTTCCTCTATTATCTTTTTTACTTTTGGATTCTCTATAACCTTAGCAAGAGGTCCTAAATCAGCTAACTTAGAATTTATATCATCAAGTTCAGCTCGTAATTCCTCGTTTTCACTTTTTAGTGATTTAAATTCCTCACTTTCAATGGTCTTGGTTTCGACTTTCTCAGTGAATGTTAAATCAGGTACCAGACGCATATAATCTAATCTGTGGGTTTTAACATTAGCTTTGAAATAGGATTCAGTACTCTCCGGTATAATATGGCCCATGAACCAATGGATTTTTAATTCCTGCAAATTACTACTGTATAATGTAGATGCGAAGAACTTACGGAGCTTATGACTGGTGAAGAATCTGCTACGTCCATTCCAACCGAAACCTGCACTGTCATTTATTATACGGAATTGTCTTTCGAAATTATTATTACCATATTTACCTTCAAAGCCATGGAATAATTTATCGTCACCTGACAAGTAAGGCTGTTTCCTAGTACCTATATAATGGACGATATATTTCAACGCTTCAGGAGTGCAGAATGTCGTGAAAGGTATACCAGTTTTCACACGATTAAGGTTAAAGAAAATAGGACAATAACCAGGATTATCTTTAATAAAATCTTTTAAAATATCCAAATCAACTGGTAAACGTAATGATAACTCTAAACTATTATAAAAATCCTGTATAGTAACATTCCGTACATCAACCGATGCCATGCCGGTGGATGCCATAAATAATATTATTGCTTTATATCTATGGTCGCAGAAATCTAAGGCAAGTCTGATATGCTCCTTAGTCGGTATATCAGTAATGGTTTGACGTTTAAGATTCTTCTTATTATTCTTCAAATTCAATCGAGGTAAATCTATGTCATATTCATGATAAAATGTTCTCACCGTACCCATATACAACTGAAATGTTTTATGTGTCTTCCCCTCATCACGTAACTGTCGTAAAAAACTTAGTAAATGTTTACGGACTTTACGGTCAGTGGTCCAGACATTATCTATCTGTTCCTGCTTCGATTCCCTGATTAATTCGGTTGGTGTCATCACTAAGAAATTGCAATATTTATTTAATATCTGAGTATATAATCTGATCGTGTTCGGGCGGAAATCTCTACTGTCAAGAAATTCTTGATAAGTATCATCGTCTAATACATTCATAAAAATAATTTATTGATAACGACTTATTAATGTTTCTAAAACGTTATCATGCAGTAGGTGAAATGGAATGAAAACATATACATGGAGTTTTTGAAATGATAGATGCACATATACATGCGGATACTAGGCCATATGAAGATTTTGAGATAATGGCTGTAGCTGGTGTTGAAGCAGCTATAACCTGTGCCCATGACCCATTAAAAATGAGCACTTCAGCAGTAGTGTTGGATCATATAGATCGCCTTATGAATAATGATGTTAATAGAGCTGCGGATAATGGTCTTAAACTATTCTTGGCGTTGGGTATTCACCCAAGAAGCATAACCCCAGATTTTGAAGTGATTCTAAATAAATTACCTTTGCTGTTAGAGCGTGAAGATGTGGTGGCTATTGGGGAGATAGGGTTGGAAACTGCCTCATCTTCTGAAAAAGATGTTTTTAAAAGACAACTCCAACTAGCTCAGGAATTGGAGATTAAAGTAATAGTACATACTCCTCGGCGTAATAAAAGAGATGTTACACAAATAACTTCTAACATAATCCATGAAAACATAAATCCATCATTAGTACTCGTAGATCATGTTGATAACTCTATAATAGACTTTATGATAAATTTTGAAGGTATGCTGGGCATTACTGTGCAACCACAAAAAATGAGTCCCAAGGATGCAGTTAATCTTCTTGATGAATATGGATTTGAGAAATTTCTTTTGAATAGTGATATGAGTTCTTCCCCCTCAAATCCACTTTCTGTTCCTAAAACTGTGCATCAAATGAAACTTGCTGGATTTGAAGATGCTGAAATAGAAAAAGTTTCCACGAAGAATGCATCAAATTTTTATGGGATTTTAATTTAATAAAACCCATATTTAACTTAAAAGTTAGAACTTCAAATGTTCAATATTTGGAATATTAATTGCACCTAAATTACCCACACATTTTGAAGCCATTACATTTCCAAATTGAAGACATTGACTGATTTCTTCATTTTTAACGAATGATGCAATAAATCCTGCTGCAAAAGCATCTCCAGCTCCTGTTGTGTCCAGAGACTTAACTTTTGGAGGAGAAGAATGCATTACACCCTCGGATGAGTAAAGATTTGCTCCACGTTTACCACAAGTTACCACCACCATAGGAACACCCATTTCTAATAATATCCTTGCGCCTTTCTCTAAATCTTCTCCTGTCAAAAGAAAAACTTCTTTTTCATTTAAAAATATAATATTAGCTCTTTTAATAATTTTATATAACGAGTCAATTCCATAAGATGAAAGTACAGTTCCCGGATTTAGTGAAAGAAATTTAGCATATTTAGATGCTTTTTCAACCACTTCCTGGTACATTCCAGTGATATGTAATATGCTGGATGATTTAATATATTTTTTATCATCTTTCTCTAATTTAAATTGAGCATTAGCTCCCATAGAAGCGTAGATGGATCTTTCCCCTTTCTTATCAACAGCAATAAATGCCATACCGGTTGATTGATAGATTTTGAGAAGTCTTTGAGTTTGAACACCTTCTTCTTTAAATTTATCAGTTACAAAATCGCCAAATTGATCGCATCCTACCCGGGCAATTATTCCAACTTTTACATTCATCCGAGAAACCCCAACCGCGAAGTTAGAGGCTGATCCACCTAGAGATACCGTCATATTCTCTACATCAACTTCATCATCTGCCATCGAAAACCGGGGAACCTTCAAAATGAAGTCAATATTACAGGTGCCTAAAGCAGTCACTTCAACATTAGAAGTATTATTCACGGTTAAAACCTCTCAAAAAAATTTTTTATATTAAATGTTTGAAATGTTACTTCAACATTTCTAGATTTTAATTTATATAAAAATTGAATTATCCTTAAAATAATTAAATTTCCTTGAAAGTTGAAGTTCAATTGAATTATTATTCGGGGAGTAAACCCACAAATTTCTTAAGCCTGTTAAGTATGCTTTGTTTATCAGGTTGGATTGATTCATAGGTTTCACCTAAAAGATCTGCTGCAAGCTGCATTATAGCATTACTGGTTGGTGATGAAGGGTTTACTTCTACTACAGATCTTCCCATAGCCAAAGATCGATCCATTTCCCTGTCATAGGGGATGATGCTAATAATTGGAATCTCTAATATAGCTTCTATTTCATTAGGTGAAAGCAGAAACTTATCATCATACCACATATTTAAAACAAAACCTAAAACATTAATATCTAATTCGTTAAAGAGTATTCTCATCTTAAGAGCATCAGCGACAGAAGTCATGGTAGAATTAGTAATTATTAAAATTTCAGTGTCTTCGGGAAGACCGTCAAAAACGTTAGAGTTAATTCCTGCGGGTATATCCATCAAAAAAATGTCACCATAATTGGCGCCTTCTTTAATTATCTTATTCCAAGATATATAATTAGGATTAATATGTTTAAGTGTTTCAAAGTGGATGCCTGTTGGAATTACTCGTATACCATTTTCTATTTCATATACACAGTCTTCTATAGATTTATCTCTCACTAAAACATCATGTAATGTCACATCAGGATTTAAAAGCCCAGTTATAACGTCTAAATTTGCCATTACTAAATCTAAATCTAGCATAACAATTTTTTCGCCGAAGAGGGACATAGCCACTCCTAAATTAAATGTTAGAGTAGTTCTTCCAACTCCACCCTTTCCTGATGCAATTGCTACAAATCTCGGCATTTTTAAACCATTTTATATCTATTCATAGAATGGGTTGTAAAAAAATATTCCTATTTGAATTCTATATTTTTTTTTAATTATCTACGACCTAAAAGACCTTCCACTAATTTAGCGATTATACTCTTCTTATCGGGTTCAATAGGTTGATAATTTTCTCCAATTAAATCCGCAGCTAACTGCATTATAGCGTTACTGGTAGGTGATTTAGGATTCCTAACAACTAATGCTTCTCCAAAAGCGGCTGCTCGACTCACTTCCGGATCGTCCGGAATAACTGCTATCACGGGAACTTCTAGTATGGTTTCAATCTCATTTATGGTTAAAAATGTTTTATCGTGCATCTCCCGATTTATTACCACTCCTGTGATTTCTACTCCTAATTTATTGGCCACGATTTTAGTTTTAAGTGCATCACTAATGGATGGAACTTCGGGTGTTGTGACTAGAATCATTTCCTGAGCAGCAGCTATAGCTGCTAAGGCATCTTTTTCCAGGCCTGCAGGTGCATCTATTAAAAGTATATCCACATTTTGAACCAATTTCGATAATGCATTCTCTAGTCTGTCTAATTTAATTTTCCGAAGACCTTCCAAGGATATACCTGCTGGGACAACTTTCACCCCACCGGGACCCTCATATACAGCTTCTTCGATTTCTGCATCTCCGGAAAGCACATCGTGCAGAGTTACTGACTTACCTTCCATCCCTAAAATCAGTTCTAAGTTAGCCATGGCCACATCGGCATCCAATACTAATGTTTCTTCTCCATAGGTGGATAAAGCTACTCCTAAATTAGCAGTTATGGTGGTTTTTCCCACTCCACCCTTTCCAGAAGCAACTGCTATAACTCTTGTCAAATAATATTCCCCCTAATTGATCTCTACATTTATTTCAAAGTTGTTTATAATTTCAGGATATTTTCTGAAACTCTTTTTTATTTCTATTTGTGCAATATTTATAATTTGTCGTCTTAAATTTTCAGTATCTCTTGATTCACCTATCATTCTCGAGAAAAATCCTTTAGACTCATGCTCTATGATAATATTAGTGTTTCCTGAGAGTTCATGGGTATTGTCAAGGAATACTAGAACTTCTGCACTCATAATTTTAGGTATACCTAGTATTGATTTTTTAATTTTATTCATAAGAGTTAGTTCTATTTTTTCCACGTCATTATCATCTATGGATCCACCTTTATAGGAATATAAAATATTTTCCACATCGGTTTCATTTATTTCTTTAATACCATATTTTTTTAAAAGAGTGGAGCGATCAATAGATTCATCTTCAATGGTGGATTTTTTTTCAATATCTTCAACTGCATCTTTTTGGATTTGAATTTCTTTTTCAGATGGGGATTCGTTAGAATATGTTGAGTCATCAACTAAAATTTTTTCTGTATTTGATGGATTGGATTGTTTTAATTTAACTTCAGAATTTGATAATTCAATTTTAGACTCGTTTTCTAAAGTAAATTTAGGTTTATCTTCATTAGATGCTTCTGTTTGTTGAATTGTTTGTTTTTGGGTGGGTTTTGGTTCATTGTTTAAAGGTTTTGGAATATATTGTGTAGTTTCTGTATTAGACTCTTCAGTGATTTCAGATTCACTTTCTAGTTTTTTTCTTGAAGATTTTGTTTCTGCATGACTATTGGGGTTCTCAATTTCGTCATGATCTGATTTTTTTAATTCATTCAGAACATCGTATACATCATTACCTGATTCAATTAAATATGGTTTGTTTACATTAATAAGATAATCAACAGGAGATTCTTTTAAATTAAAAACTTCAATAAGAGTATCATTCTCCTTTATAATAGATTTAATACTTTCAACGGCTTCTAATTTGGAATATTTATCATATGAGGCGGCAACTTGATTGCCATTTTTAAATAATATGTAACCTTCATAAGAACCTGATGTAACTCTTATAAATCCATTATGTTTATTCTTCAACAGATCCTCTAAAAGCTGATTAAAATTTAATTCATCAGCGTAAGAAACTATAGAAGGACTGATGATAGGCATTTCCATTATTTTTCCTCTAATAAAATTATGTATAAAAAAATTTTTAATTAAATTTAGAATAATGATAAAATAACATTTTATAATACGTTAATATATCTTATATTATATTAATTACTCATTTTCTTATAAGTTTAATTTCAGGAGGAGTTATAATTATAATATTCTTACCATTTTTACAGAGTAATATTGCTTCACCGCCAGTTCTATCTCTGAAGGCTTTAAGTTTTTCTCCTGCAGTACTGAAATCTTCTGGAACATCTCTTTCGAAGTGACTTAAATCCATTATTATCGGATTTTTCTCTTCTTCTATATGACGTAAAGCATCGATAAAATCATCCAGATTCTTTATTTTCATTAAAATTATTTCATAGAAAGAGTGTTCAGGAACTATTATAGTTTCTTCTTCTTTATTCGTGTGTACATCTTCCAACCCAAGATTTTTTTTTAGATAATCCATTATATCCTTCATTCTAAAAATCCCCTCAATTGATCAAAATTTATTTAATACTCTGGAATTTTATCCCTAAATGATCAATAATTTTATTCAATAATATGAATGCTCCTCCATTCTTAATATCCGCGACAGGTAAATCATATTTTTCTTGGAAGTTCTTTAATTCACTCTTATTTTTAACATTCCTAAGGTTAAGAGAAATTCCAACTACTTTTGTGGGTTCAACAGCTTCTATGGCTCTTATTTCATATTCTATGCCTCTGGGGTAACGATAGGGGTGATTAGGTCGATGACATACTATCGTAGCATTAGGTTGAGCTCCAACCATTATCGCTGCTGAAAGACCTCGTGGATGAGGATTATTATCTTCAGTGAGGCTGGATTGTCCCTCTACAAATATTATATCCGGATTTTTATGTTCTTCCATATACCTAATTGTTCCCATAACCGCAGAAGCTACATCCATAACAGAGAGACTACCTGCTCTAAAATTCACGTCTACTGGTCCTTCAAGTCCTAGTTCATCCGTGGAGATTACAGCTGACTTTAAACCCATCTCTTGAGCAGTTTTTCCTAATATTCTAGTGGTAGTTCTTTTACCACATTCTTGGGATGTTCCGCCTACAAAAATTACAGGTTTTTTAGGTTTATACTTCAATTTAGGTAGGATTTCAGTGCATTGGGATGGTCCTGTTCCAAATATCTTTCTAATAACATCTAAACGGGGACTGATCTCTTTTATGACAACATTTTTATCTTTGGCAAACTTTGTGAGGGATGGATTTAAGTTAAGTGGAAGAGATCGGAAGGATGTAACCACATTTTTACCTTTGTCTATGCCCTGCACTGCATATTTAAGTGCGGTTCCTTCAGCTCCAATGGGAAGCATAATGGCTACACTTCGAGCATCTGTTTCTTGGATGAGCTGATTTAGATCTGGATATATTGTTTTATTACAGAATTTTAAACCGTGTTTTGTTTTATCGTCATCAATGAAGCCAATAGCCTTCACTCCTTCAAAATTGGCAAATTTTTCTCCTCCTCCTCCGCAGCCAATTACTATGAATGGGTTGAGATCTTGTAAGTCTTCTACCGAACTAATAAAATACAAAAAATCACTCCTATTGTTAGTGATATATCAATGGGATATTCATTATATATTTATTTAATAAATATCAAACCATGATATATACTATTGGTATAAACTATTTAATAAGGGTTAGAATCTAATTCTATTTGGAGGCTTAGTATGATAGATAGAGTACTTAAAGATTTAGGTAGAATTAATGGGGTTAACGGATCCCTTGTGGTAGGGAAAGATGGATTAATTATAGAAAGTGAAGTATCGTCAGATGTAGACTCTGAATTAGTGGCAGCGATGTCGTCTGCTGTTTTTGGTACAGCTGAAAGATCTGCAGAGGAGATGAAACATGAACCACTGCAACAGGTCATGATTGAGGGAAACAAAGGTAAAACTCTTATGATTGATGCTGGTGAAGGTATACTGGTGGTTATAACTGATATAGAAATAAATTTAGGGTTAATACGGATTGAGATGAGAAGAAGTGCTGAAAGAGTGGTTGATTTTCTAACTTAAAAAAAACCACTTTTTTTAAATAAAACAATTTTTTTAGTAGGATTCCATCCCAGATCTAATGTATCGCCCAGGTGATGAATTACATTTGTGGGATTTTTTTCAGAATATATAAAAATAGTCTTAATGACCAGCACCAGTCAAATTGACAGTTTTTTATAATCTCATTTTCGCCTAATTAGAAATAAAAAAATTTTAAAAAAATATTATTCAGTTGTTTGATTTGTTTGTTAACTCTTCTTGTTTTTCTAAATCAACTATTGTATCATCGAATTTTAGTTTCTTTTTATTGATCCAAACAAACCCTTTGTCTGGTGTTATTACAGCTATATCTATAGGGCCTCCAACTCCGGGCATATCTCCTGGATCTGCTCTAATACCATCAGAAAATCTTTGAATTGCTGAAGTGGTTTGGATCATCAACCTACAATAATCCATAGCGTCTTGTAATGTCATAGTACCCCATTGAATTAAATATTCTAATCCTTGCAATTGTGTGGATATTTGATCATTACCACTAGTTACAATGGCATCTTTAACGAATGGCACATTAACAATTCTGCCATCATAACCAAGAACGATTCTAGAAACAACATCTACCTGCCCTAGCCAACTACTACCGTATTCATTATTTTCCTGGTTACTATTCCTAAGTAAATTAATTTCTCCTGGGATTCTAATACTGTAAACTTGGTGGGAACCGTCATTATTATAGCCGGCAACTAAGATCTCTATAATCATCTAATGTAACTAAACTTTCTTCTATATTTCCTTGAGGAGTTTTAAAACGGAATTTCAAAATATTATTTTCTTCTTTAAATTCTTTAAGTTCACAACCTTTTAGTGTAAGGTCAGATTTAACATTTTGTTTTAATTGTTCAAGTTGTTCTTTCCATTTGTATTTATCATTAAAAAGTTCATACAACTTCTCAGTTACATCTTTAACATCTAATTCCTCAGATTGGATTTTAGAGTCGAGTTTAAATTCATCAATAAATTTACTTATATTTTTGGCTACATCATTTTCCGGTAAAAATGCCAATCCTGTTACAGCAACACCAATTCTTCTATTCATTTGAAAAAGCTTTGAAGCATTATCACTACCAATTCGAGCCATACCTTTTTGATTACGATACGATTGTCTACTATCCGCAGCTAATACAATTCCTTCAGCCGTAGTTGTATTCAAAACTAGAGTCATGTTTTAAACCCCCAAACTATTCACTTGATTCTAATAATAGTAAATATAAACTTTATTTAATAAATAAAATAATAACGGGAAGATTTCTTATATTCTGTATTTTTTATTTAAAATCCATCAAATTATATTATTCTTCTTAATACAACATCATTCGGTTAAATTTTCAGGTTTAGTGGGTTTACATCCATCATACATGTGAAATAATGGGTTTTTATGGATTTTTTTACAGTTGAAATTGTATTTCGTTATTTCACAGAAACATGAATTATGTAAACTTTTTTAATGCAAATAAAAAAGTTATTTGAAGGTTGTATTAACAAAACCAATAGTTTAAGTTTAATTTAAAATCCAACAAATGATAAGATTTATACTTGATGGGTTTTTTACCAATAATTAAGATTTTATAATATTAAAGAAATATAAATGTTAGTTACGATTTTAACAGATTGATATTACAAAAATAATTATTTTATTATCTATTGAAACTATACGTTAAGGGGGAAACTCCATTGAGAAAACCATACGTAATCCTAATAGGCAGTGCCTCAGGCATTGGGAAATCAACTATAGCGTCTGAATTAGCTAAAAAACTGGGAATTACACATATAATCGAGACAGATTTCATAAGGGAAATAGTAAGAGGAATAATAGGACCGGAATATGCACCTGCACTTCATAAATCCTCTTTCGATGCCTACATCACTCTAAGAGATAAAGATCGCTTTGAGGGAAATACTGAAGGATTGATAGATGCTGGATTCGAAGAACATGCTACCTTTGTTATTCCTGCAATTGAAAAGGTTATTAAAATAGCTGTTGAAGATTCTGAAGATGTAGTAATTGAAGGTGTTCATGTAGTACCTGGTTTAATAGACACCGAAAAATATAAAGAAGATGCTGATATCCACTTTTTTATCCTAACTGTTGATGAAGAAGTCCACAAGGAAAGATTCGTTAAAAGAGCCATGGCGATAAAACGTGGTGGTATACATTTAGAATATTTCAAGGAAAACCGAATTATAAATGATTATTTGGTGAGGCAAGCTATTGCACATAGAATTCCAGTTATAAATAATTTGGATATTGATAATACTATTAAAAGAATGCTTAGTTTAATAAAAGAAATCTGTAAAACTTTGATTTTCAAAAATTCTGTAAATGAATTGGAAAAGCTAATTAACATAGTCATAAATGAATATGGAGGACGATTAGTTGATGTTTCATACTTCCTACCAGGCTTTGGTGAACCTTTAAAAAGGAATGTTAATGTCTATGATCCAGTTGAAGCCGAGCGTTTTATAACTCGTTTAAATGGAAATCCTAAGCGAAAAAAAGATCTGGAAAATCTTTACAGTCTCTCAGATAATGAACACAGTCATAAGATATGTGCACCTGATAAGGAAAGCTTGGATAATATGATAAAAGAATTAGATGAAGTAGGTTTTTTACTTAAAAATCATGGAAAATTGTTGGATAAACTTAAAAAATAGAATTAGTTTTTTTTATTAGTTCAAGTTGATAGAGAATGGATGGTTTGGAGATAGAAGATAGTGAGTAAAATGATGGCAGACTGCCCTGTTTGTAATATTAAAGGTTGTCTAGAAGTTAAAACAAAAACCGAGATAATACCCTACTTTGGAGAGATAATGGAATCTACAGTCAAATGTCAGGAATGTGGATTTAAACATTCAGACACCATTTGTCTCGAGATTAAGGAACCAGTTAAATACTCCTTAAGTGTTGATAAAAATAAAATAAATGTGAGAGTAGTTAAATCACAATCAGCAACAATCACAATACCAGAATTAGGTCTTAAAGTAGAACCTGGCCCCCAATCTCAAAGTTACATATCTAACGTTGAAGGTGTCATTAAACGTTTTGAAAACGCTGTTAAAACGGCCCTATCATGGGCTGAAGATGATGAATCAAGGAAGAATGCAGTTAGAATACTTGAGGAAATAGATGAAGTAAAGAATGGAGAGAACAGCGTTACCATCATAATTGAAGATCCATTTGGACACAGTTTAATAGAAGATAAGGATGCTATAAAGACAGTTTTAAGTGAAGATGAAATAAAGAATCTTGAAACAGGCTTTATAACTTTTGATAAATAAAAATAAAATCAAATTTAATATAAAGTTCACTGAATATTTTTATAATATTAATAAAACCTAAAAATTTGGAAATTAATTAAGAAATAGATTGAAGAATTCAGAATTCATCTTCTTCATCCACATCCTTTAATTTCAAACTTTTTTTAACATCCATACTTAAAGCATCACAATCAGCCTTAATAGCATCTAAATGCATTAATATACGGCGTTTTTCCTCGTTTATCCTCTCTATATTCTTGTAAGGATATATAGATTCGGTCAACATCTCGTATTCAATTGTGGTGTATGGATATTCATTAAGTTGTTCACATACCTTTTCCAAGACTTCTCCCAAAAATCTATTCATTTCTACTTTTACTCTTTCTCGAATTAATTTATCACGGGATAAATTCTTCTTCATCAACCTAACCACTTCAGCCTTAGCAAAGGGAAGTGATTCACCATCTTCAGATTCTTCCTCAGATTCCTCTTCAATTTCTTCTTCAATTTCTTCTTCAGATTCCTCTTCGATTGATTCAATTTCTTCAGATTCCTCTTGGACTGATTCAACGTCTTCTTTTAATTCTTCTTCAGATTCAGTTACTTGATCTGTAAATTCATCCATTAAAATGAACCTCCATGTATTATTTCTAATTTAATAATGATTTATTGTAGAAAGTATTTAAAATATTCCTTAAAATGAATTTTCTTATAAGATTTCCAACACTTGAATCATCTTATCCACTAATAATTAAAGCTGAAATTAAAATTCTATAATCAAAAACTTTTAAAGATTTACATCTTTTATTTAGATCAATAAATTTATAAAAAATAAATTCAATCTCAAGCTATTTCAAGACTCATATCTAAAGCACGGGCTGAATGTGTAATATAACCGGATGAAATAATATCAACACGGGTTTTTGCATATTCTGCGATGTTATTAAGATTTATTCCACCTGAAACCTCAATTAACACTTTATCTCTGCATCCTTCAGCTTCCAGAGTGGTTATAACAAGTTTTATATCGTTAAAATCCATGTTATCCAACATAATGATATCAACACCAGAATTAGCTGCAATAATAGCATCATCGAGATTTTCAACTTCTACTTCAATTTTTTTAGTGAAGCTAACATACTCTTTAGCTTTTTCCACCGCAACTTTAACATCACCCACCAAAGCAAGATGATTATCTTTTATAAGAACACAATCATCCAAACGATAACGATGAGTATCTCCACCACCCAAACGAATGGCATCCTTCTCCATAAATTGTAATCCTGGAGTAGTTTTACGAGTCCCCGCTACTATAACCTTAGAATTTACTTTCCGGGCTTCATTAACCATCATCGAAGTTAGAGTGGCTATACCACTCATTCTCATTAGAATATTTAAAACAGTTCTTTCCAGAGTTAGAATTGAGCATGCATTGCCCTTTAGCTTCATGACAGTATCTCCTGCCTTTAAATCTTCACCGTCTTCTTTTTCCACTTCTACAGTTAACGAAAATTCTTTTAGAAGAGTTGAAACTAGACCTACTCCAGCAGCAATTCCATCATCCTTAGATATTATTCTTGCTTTTATCTCTAAATCAGGAGGTATGAGGGCTTTGGTGGTTAGATCTTCGAATCCAATATCTTGGTCTAACATTTGAATTATATCATTAATCATATTCTTCATAATAATCCCACTAAATTTCAATTTGACAGCTAAAAAAAAACTCCTAATAATATCCATAGTATATTTATTTATTATATTTTTTTTTAAAAAATTAATAGGATTTTCCAAACTTAATAAGTTATTGGACTTCGCAAACTATAAAATCATTATTTTCATATACAACTTTCATGTAGCTTGGGAGTATCATATTAAGATTAGATGGAATGTCTTCACTGTAATAAAATAGGTTATAAAATTCTCCTTCATATTCCACTTTATAGAGCGTTCCATTATTTGAATTGAATGATAATCTTTTATCTAATACAACGTAACCAATATTATTTTTTTCAAAGAATGATTTAGAAACGTTTTTATTGAAATGTTCGAAATCTGAATCACTAGCAAGAGGCATTCCTGTCTGTGTAGTCACAAAAGTGAGTGGAAAAAGATCATTGGAGAGTATAGATTTACTTTTATTGCCATTTTCATTGAACCAGATCGCCAGATCCATCTCTGAAGGAGATGGTGGTGCGATTTGAAATGCTCCATATTGATTAGTAACTTCAAAAGAAGCTATTAACGGATTTTCTACCGTTAAAAATCCGAAAAATGTAGCTAATGCAAATAGTGATATTAAAAATGCATTTCTGAATTTTTTTGAAGAGAAATTTTTATAATCCTTGAGTTCATGGTAGGCTGTGGCAACACCAAACCCTCCTAAAATGGAGACGGGTATTAAAAGATAAACCAGCAAACGATAAGATATACTGTTTATACCGTTTAAACCAAACAAGTAGGCATTGATCAATAAAATAATCACGATAATCCAACTGAGTATAAATATATCTTCTTTTTGCCTTCTTTTAACTGCAGTAATAACCCCAATTAAGCCAAATATCAAAGTTAAAACACCAAGATTTCCATAACTCAATATATCTAAAGGCTTAGATATAATCGAAGTAGTGGCAAATGCTTCTTGAATTGCGTGGTGTATAACGTTGGAAAAAATATTTGGCAACCCCGTTAATAACCCTATTATTAATATAAGTAATGCTATGGGTAAGAGAAGGAACGCACCGTAATTTTTAAAAACACGAATATTCCTGTAAACAATCAATTCGATTAATGTAAATATGGATATTACTAAAAATAAGATTAAAGGAGCAGTTTGATGGATTAAAAGGATAAGTATAAGTAAAGATCCGGCTATAATGGCGTATTTGAGTGATTTTTCTTTTAGAGAATAATAATAGAAATAAACTGATAAAGGAAAAAATATTAAAGCCAGATTTTCGGGCAATGGAAAAATTATACGATTACCTAACAACAAACTGGATAAGATTAAAAAACCCGTAGCTACTCCTGCAATGGTTCCATAAAACTTGCGGCTTACATAAGAAACAGATAGTATCAGGAACATGCCTAAGAAAGGCTGAAGAAACCGAGCAATTTGGAATAAATTAACTTTGCTTACGATACCTAAAAAAGCTATTAAAAAGTCGAAAAGTGGGGGATAACTAATACTTTGACCAAATGGTGCATTCAAAAGTGGATTTATTAATACAAATCCATATTTCGCATAAACCTGGGAATATTGTACTTGATAAATTGCATCCCAGCTTAATGGCCACTGATATTTTAGAGTTGGAATTAAGATTAAAAAAAAGGCTATTATAGCCGGTATAACCCAAATTAGACTTTTCAATTGATTTTTATTAATTTTCATTACATCACAAATTAGATTAAAATATTATGTATAGTTAAACAAGATATATGATTTAATTAAAAAACATTTATGTTTATGTTAAAAAAAATATTATTCTCAAGACAAAATAATTTTTTTTTAAGTTAAATAGAAACATATGAAATCGGACTTGATAAACAATTTATTCCATACCATTTAAATACATTAAAGCTCCCCATATAAAAAACTATGAACATTTATACAGAAACAATGAGTAAACTGAATACTATGTTTCATCGGCATTGGCCTTTAGTTACAGCTTTGTCTATACTTTGGGTAATTACTTTATTATTTCTGGTTGTTTCGCTTAAGTTGAATCAGGGTCATTTTGTTTATGGTCTTGATGATGCGTATATTCATATGTCGATTGCGAAAAATTTCGCATTGCATGGTGTATGGGGTGTGACGCCATATGGATTCAGTTCTTCCTCATCATCTCTTCTGTGGACTCTCTTATTATCGTTTATTTATTATATTATTGGGGTGAATGTGTTTGTTCCGTTTATATTGAATATTATTTTGGGTACTATCACTATTTTTTTGGTTTATTATATTCTTAGATTTTATAGAATTATTCCTATTTATAATTTAATGGTGTTATTTGGCGTTATATTTTTTGCTCCGATTCCTTATCTTATTTTTATTGGAATGGAGCATATTTTGCAGATAATTCTTGTTATTTCGTTTGTTTTTCTTTCAGTTCAAATTTTAACGAGTTCAAGCATTAGACCGCTGAATTATTATTTGTTATTAATTTTAACTGTTCCTTTGGCAATGGTTCGTTATGAAAGTTTAATTTTAATTTTTTTTATAGCATTTTTATTTATTTTAAAGAAAAAGTTTACGTATTCTTTTCCGATTATAGCATTGGCAATTATTCCTTTAGCAGTATACGGGGTAATTTCAGTTCTAAATGGATGGTCTTTTCTCCCCAACTCCGTAATACTTAAATCCTATTTTACGAACACCATAACTACTACTTCTATAAATTACTTATCCTACTTTTACTCTATTTTACCTGATACAATCTCCACCATTATAACTTATTTATTAGCAATGATTTTTGCTCTTATATTATTATCAATCGCTACATTTCGTTTTAAGAAGAGTAAAACAATATGGGAAGTTCCTACCATCTGGCTAATCCTCAGTGGATTACTGATCATCATACAGCTTATTTTTATTAATAATGATTGGATTTTAAGATACACATCTTACTTGATTGTTATGGGATTGATAGCGTTAATTTTAGGAGTGTATGATTACTTACCAAAGAAATTTTCTTTTAAATTTAATAAGAAATCAATTCCGAAATACTTAGGAATTTCTTTAATAGTAATCCTTTTATTATCTCCATTTGCATTTAAAACGTATTATTTAACAATAATACCCCAATCCACTAATAACATTTATGAGCAACAATATCAGATGGCTTCATTTTTAAGTGAATATTATCCAAATGGTTCGATTGCAGCTAATGATATTGGAGCTATTAATTATTTCACAAATATCGAATGTTTAGATTTAGTGGGTTTAAGTAGTAATGATGTGGCACAAGCCCATGAAAACAATACTTTTAACGCACAGGAACTGAATAATTTAGCTAACCAACACCACGTTCAAATAGCTATAATCTATGAAGAATGGTGGGTCGGAGATATACCTTCAAATTGGATTAAAGTTGGAGAATGGACAACTCCGCATGATGTGATCCTTGGAAATGATACGGTATCATTTTATGCAACTTCCCCACAGTACGAAACTGAATTAATTGAAAATTTAAAATCATTCTCACCCCAATTACCAAAGGATATTAAACAAAACGGTCTTTACACAGAATAATTAATTAAATAAGAAAGAAATACGACCCTAAAAATTTAGTTCAAAAAAAATTATTATTTATTATATTTTTGATCCTTTGACGGCTAAAATTAGCTATTTCTAATAATTAATATTGTAATACTAGAAATAGAACATGAACTCTTCTTCCTTAATTACCAAATTCATCCCTTTTGTTAGGCAATTTAATAACGGATGCTCAACTGCCAGAATATTTATTAGAAACATTAAATAAAAAAAACAAACAATAAGATACTAAAAATTTTAAGCTAAATAATATTAAGTAGGTATAAACATCATGGAACTCATTTTCCTGGGAACATCTTCAGCTCTTCCCACTAAAGATAGGAATCATTCAGCCGTAGCATTAAAAGCTTTTGGAGAGATAATTCTTTTGGATTGTGGAGAAGGAACACAGCGTCAAATGACTCGAGCTAGGTTGAGTCCTATGAAAATTAATAAAATATTATTAACTCACTTTCATGGTGATCATTTCCTCGGTTTGCCAGGATTAGTTCAATCTATGGCGTTTAGGGGACGAAAAAATCCATTACATATATTTGGACCTGTAGGAACTTCTCAAATAATGGATTGCATTAAGAATTTGGGATATTTTAATTTATCTTTTCCAATACATACTTATGAATTGGATTCAGGTTTAGTTATAGAGAATGAGGATTATCGGGTTTCCTGTTGTCCCACAAAACATACCATCCCTAATTTAGCCTATTCTATTGAAGAAAAACGATCTCCTAAATTTTTACTAGATAAAGCTATAGCCTTAGGTGTGAAACCGGGTCCTGATTTCGGTAAGCTTCAGGCCGGTATTCCCATAAATTTAAATGGTGAGACAGTGCTGCCTGAACAAGTATTAGGGGAAGAGAGAAAAGGACGTCGTATAGTTTATTCTGGAGACACTAGACCCTGCTCGAATATGATTAATTTTTCATTCCGTGCTGATGTGCTTATACATGAATCAACCTTTGATGATAGTCATCAGGATAAGGCATTGGAAAATGGACATTCAACAGCATCTGAAGCGTCTCAGATAGCTAAAAGTGCACAGGTCAGGAAATTGATTCTAACACATATCAGTACTAGGTATAGGGATACAGATTTACTAGAGAAAGAAGCTTTAAAAATATTTGAAAATCCTATACTAGCTGAGGATTTAATGCGAATAAAGGTGAAGTTATTTGGTAATTGATCCCATTATACTTGATATTGTAAACGTCGGGGTTATTTTAATTGCTGCTTATGTTGTCATAAATGTTATAAATTATTTAATCAAAAAAACTAGTGAAAAGTTTGATTTAGAAATTACTGTGACTCAGGTACTTCAAGAGATAGTGCAATACTCTATAATTACAATTGCTGTGATAATAATTCTTAATTTTCTCGGAATTAATATAACTGGTTTGGTTTTAAGTTTAGGTATTCTAGGTATTGCTGTAGGTTTTGCAGCAAGGGATACTTTATCCAATTTTATATCTGGATTATTTGTTTTAGGTACTAAAAGTTTTAAAGTGGGAGATTTTATCGAGGTATCTGGGCAGATGGGTACTGTTACTAAAATGGGTTTCAGAATTACTAACATGGTAACTATCGATAATAAGGCTATTACAATTCCTAATTCTATTTTTTCAACAGATCCTTTCATAAACTATACAGCTTTGGATAAGCGTATAGTAGAACTGGAAATTAATATTCCATATGAATTAAACTTGGAAGATATAATAAAATCTTTGGAAGAAAGAGCATCAACGTTAAACTGGGTTTCAAGTGAAACTGAACCTAAAGTTATCGTAAAAGAATTATCAGATTTAGGTGTAAAGGTTACATTGAACGTGTGGACTAATGATCCATGGAATGTGGAAACATACCGATCTGAACTTGCTAGAGAAATAAAGAGACTTTTAGTGAATAAAAACGATTAATTCATCAATTTTTTTAAAATAATTTATTTTCAACAGGTTAAATGAAATCTTTAAATTTTTTATATATTCTTCATAAAGATAAAAACTATGAAAAATTGAAGTTTAGCCGTAAAACCAATTATAAATTTCTTTTAAGTGAATATCTGCTTTGATACAGCAGATGGTAATATAAAACTAATTTTTGAATGATATTTATTGAAAATATATAATTTTTGTTTCTGAACTTAACAGGAACTTGTAAAAATAAGTTAAATATTATATAAGAGAAATAATTCATAAATATATCCAAATTGAATATTTTAAATATTTTTTACAAAAAAATAATATAATCATAAAAATTTTAATTCAGATAATGAGGTTAAAACTGAATTTTTTTTATGATTTAAAAAAAAAATAGAGGGGTATTAAATGGTGAAAATAGAAATAGACGAAGACGCGTGTGTTGGATGTGGATCTTGTGTGGAAGACTGTCCAAACGACGTCTATGAAATGGATGAAGCCAAAAATAAAACTAGAGTAGTAAAGGAAGAAGATTGTATGGCATGTCTTTCATGCCATGAAATCTGCCCTGCACAAGCCATGGAACATCAGGATATACACGTAGCTAAAAGACTTTACATAGACCGTAAAGTGAGTAATGCCATAAATAAAATAATATAAAGGGGGTAATCAGATGGAAATGGAGTTAGAAGAAATAAGGGGCACATTTAAGCCAGAATTAATTCCTCCTGAATGTGGGGGGGAGATAGATGACTACGAAGAAGCTTTACATGTCCTGATGAAATTTGTCGGATCCATGGCTAGTGCACTTGAACAAGTTTCTGGCAGAGGTGCTAACGCCATAGTATACCAAGCAGGGAAAAGAATGGGGCATGATGCAGGTAAACTTATGGAAAAAACCGATAACTTAGAAAACGCAATGCAGGAACTTAGCCAGATCTTGGGTAAAGAATTCTTCTTTGAAATGTGGAAACCATCAAGTCAAGAAAGTTTCACTATTGAAAGAAGTGGTGAAACTGAAGTGAAACTATTATTCCGGGATTGTGTGGTAAGACAAACTCTGAGGAGAACAGGATTACCTCAAAAAGGGCCTTTATGTTACCTCCTCTATGGTTACATGGTGGGTGCAGTGGAAGAAGTGATGGACATCAAAGGAAAACTGGACATTGATCATGTAGGACCTAACGCCTGTCTTAAAACACTAACCATTAACTGGGGTGGTAAATAATGGTTACTCTTGCTTTAGAAACATTGGCTAGTTGTTCTGGTTGTGAGATATCTATTCTTGATTTACATGAAGAAATATTACAATTATTGGATAAAGCTGAAATAGTTTATGCTCCTGTTTTAATGGATTCAAAGGAACTCCCTGATAATATAGATATTGCCATTGTATCTGGATCTGTGCGGAATATTGAAAATAAGGAAAAACTTGAAGAATTAAGAGAAAAATCAAAGATACTAATTGCGTACGGAACCTGTGCTTGTTACGGTGGTATAACGGGGATGGCAGACCTTTACACTCCTGAAGAAGTAACTTCCCGAACCTACACTGACAACCCCAGCACAGTATCTGCTGAACTTCCATCAGAAGTTGTTCCCAAATTATTACCAATAGTTCATCCCGCAAGTGATATTACCGATGTAGATGGTTACATACCAGGATGTCCACCTAAAGAAAGACTTGTGGGGGATATTTTAATTCCTTTAGTTAATGACAGAGCACCAGAAGTTCCTAAAAAAAGTGTTTGCGCTGATTGCCAGCGTCATATGGAACATGTAGAATTTGATAAGATACACAGACGGCTTGAAGGAGATCCTGATCCTGAAAAATGTTTCCTCAGTCAGGGATATGTATGTTTAGGATCCGTTACACTGGGAAGGTGTGGTGCATTATGTACAGCAGCTGGTGTAGAATGTCATGGTTGTGGAGGTCCATCTCTTGATGTAATACGGGAACCCAGTCATGATATTTATAATGGAGTGATAAAAAGGATTGCTCACATTTCCAAGATGCCAGAGAAGGATGTTGAAAAACAACTCTACGATATTGGGCATGTGATATACGGATTTGTTATTGGAAGCACTATAATGGAGGAAAAGCAGGTTTCATTGATCCAACAGTTGGTCAAGAAATAACAATAGGTGATAAAATATGAAAAATATCGAAATAAGCCCTGTAACTCGAATTGAAGGACATGCCAAGATCACTGTTCAATTAGATGATTCTGGAAATGTTTACGATGCTCATCTTCACGTAATGGAGATAAGAGGGTTTGAAAAATTTTTGGAGGGAGCTGCTGTTGAGGAAGCTCCACGCATCACCCCTAGGATATGTGGTATATGTCAAACCGCACACCATTTAACCGCAGCTAAAGCCACTGATCAGGTATTTGGATTACAAACACCAGAAACAGCCCAGAAATTAAGGGAATTAATGCTTATTGGCCAATACATACATTCACATTCCCTGCATTTCTATTTTTTAGGTGCACCAGACTTAGTAATGGGTCCTGAATCCGATCCTGCTCTCAGAAATGTGCTGGGAATCCTTAAAAAAGATCCTGAACTAGTGAAAATGGCTATAAAAACTAGGAAAATTGGTCAGAAAATAACGGGTGTAGTTGGAGGTAAACCTATAAGTCCAGTTACAGCCATACCGGGTGGCCAATCCAAAGGTATAACAGTAGATGAACAAAATAGACTTTTAAATGAAGCTAAAGTTGCAGTTGAGCTCATAGATAAAGGAGTGAATGTAGCCAAACCATTTTTTGCCCAATACAGTGAAGCAATCGAAACACTGGGGCCAGTTGAAACCTATTTCGGTGCCCTATCTAACTCTGGGAATGTGGAATTATATGATGGCCCAGCGAAAATCGTAGATAAAGACGGTAAATTAATTCATGAATTCCCTGCAACTGATTATTTAGATTACATTGAAGAAAAGGTACAGCCCTGGTCCTATCTGAAATTCCCCTATCTTAAACAGATAGGATTTCCTGAAGGAAACTATCGGGTTGGACCACTAGCCCGTATGAACATCGCAAACAATCTATCAACCGAAAAAGCGGAGCAATTATTTGGTGAATATCGAGATAATTATGGAGTAGCGCAGAACACTTTATTATATCACTATGCACGTTTAATTGAATTGATGTACGCTGCTGAAAGAGCAGTACAACTCTTAGAAGATGATTCTATAACTGGATCTGATATTAGGCAGGGTCTTACTGAACCTCTAATGAGTAAAGAGGAGGCAAATGAATCCAATGAAACTAAGCGAGGTGTGGGAATGATTGAAGCACCCCGTGGAATTCTGATTCATGATTATGAAACAGACGGTGCTGGAATTATAACTCGGGCTAATCTCATAGTTTCTACGGGCCAGAATAATCTTTCCATGGATATTGGTGTAAGGGAAACAGCTAAAGCAATGATTCACGGCGAAGAAGTTTCAGAAGGACTTAAAAATCAGTTAGAGATGATTATTAGGGCTTATGATCCTTGTCTTTCCTGTGCTACTCATATGATAAATGGAGAATCACCTTTAACCGTAGATATCCATGATAGTGACGGTGTGTTTATCAAGAGACACATATTATAAGGATATTTTTAGAGGAAATTTTTAAATTTCCTTTACTCATAAATTCTCTTTTTTTGAGAAATGATATTTTTTAAACAAACATTGTTAGCTTATTTTAAATAAAATAAAATTATACTTTAATTCAAAAAAATAGATGTAATTATATAAATAGATCAATTTAAGTAAAATAGATGATAAGAGAAAAGATTGCAGAAAAAATAATACTCAGCCATATTTAATGTGATTAAATGAATGAATCAGAATTAAAGGTGCAGCTGGATAATATTATTAACAATCTGGCCAAAATAGGCGGTGTGGATGGAAGTCTAATTGTGGATGGGAATGGTGAAATATTATCCCACAACTTAATCCATGATGTAGATACAGATCTATTCGGTCCAATGGCACATGTAATCACTAGTTCATCTAAGAGATTAATTAATTTTACAAATCAGGGAGAATTAGAAAGAGTATTAATTGAATCTAGATGGGGTAAGGCGCTTTTCTTACATCTGGTAAATGTTAATTTCATAGTGCTCATGAACACGAAGGCAAATGTGGGAATGGTGATGATCTCCTCTAAAAACGCCGCTGAGAATATCATAGAACTCACTCAAAATCTAACTCCGATACAGCTGGAGGAACAAAAATTAGAAATATCAACTGGAGAAAAAATAGGGGAAACATCATTATTAGGGCAAGTATCTGAAAAGACGTCTGAAACTTACACTGCAGAATATGTGCAGACGACGGAAATCTCACCAAAAAAATCAAAAAACCAATCAGAAATTGAAAATCAAGTGACAGAAATATTAGATGCATCAATAGTTGCAGTAAAAACTAGTATACCTATTATAAAGCCACCTATAGCCTTTCCCAAATTGGAAAAAGTAAGCAAAGTACCTGAAAATGAGTTTGAACGGTCTGAACTTATCTTAACAATTTATGAATCCATTTTGAAAGCAATGTCCATTGGAGCTAGTAAAATAATGGGTGTAGCACCAGCTCGAGGACTAACCCGTAAATTTCTACCTATAAAGGAATGTAAAAAGCTCTTATATGGGGTTGATGTTAAAAACAATTCTACAATAGATTTCGATAAAATAAGAGAAAACGCTGAGAAAATACCTTTATCTGAAAGAGAAACCAGCTTCATAGATAACTTCACTAAAATTATAGCAATCATCACTGAAAACTATGGAAAAGTTATGGGTTATTCTGCATTTCGTGGCATGGTGCGACCTGAATTTAAAATTATAAAGGAATCATATGGTATCGTTATAGCTGAACTAAAAATCAAGGATAAAATACACCCGGAACTACTTGATTTATTTTGACTGAAAACAATATTATTTAATATAAATTAACGAAATAATTCTAGATTAAAACTCTTTATTTTTTGGATAAAATTTAATTAAAATTTCATTATTTTGAAAAAAAATAATTTTTAAAGAATAAATCATAATTTTTATATTATTATTACTCACTTTTAAAAAGAAAAATTACAATAAAATTGTAGAAATCAATATCAAATAAATAAGAAACGGTGATGATAAATGAATGGACCATGGGTTGAAAAATACCGACCACAGAATCTTGATGATGTAGTAGGTCAAGATCATATTATTCAAAGACTTAAGAGATATATTAAAGAAGGTAGCATGCCTAATTTAATGTTCACAGGCCCTGCAGGGGTTGGTAAAACTACCACTGCCCTAGCTCTAGGTAAAGCTCTTTTAGGAGAATACTGGAGACAAAACTTTTTAGAATTAAACGCGTCTGATGCTAGAGGAATAGACACGGTAAGACATAATATTAAAAATTTCTGTCGTTTAAAAGCTGTAGGATCACCTTTCCGGATAGTATTCTTAGATGAAGTTGATAACATGACAAAAGACGCTCAACACGCCCTAAGAAGGGAGATGGAAATGTATACTAAAACAGCTTCATTCATACTCTCCTGTAACTACTCCTCCAAAATCATCGATCCCATCCAATCTAGATGTGCTATTTTCAGATTCACACCAGTAAAAGGACATCAAATTATAAAGAGACTGGAAGTAATAGCTGAAGCAGAAAAAATTAAAGTCACACTCAATGCCTTAGAAAGTATAGTATACTTTGCAGAAGGAGATATGAGAAGAGCCGTAAACATTTTACAGACATCTTCATCAGTAGGAGAAGAAATCACTGAAGAAAACGTGCAAGAGGTTGTATCTAAAGCTAAACCCCAAGATGTCAGGAAAATAATTAACAAAGCACTAGATGGGGATTTTTTAGATGCCAGAGATCTTCTACGAGAAGTCATGGTAGTTCAGGGCATCAGTGGGGAAGATTTGGTAACTCAAATCTATCAAGAAGTATCTCGAATGGCCAGAGAAGGCCTCCTTGGAAAGGAAGTATATGTGGATCTAATTGAAAACATTGGAACATATGATTATCGTATAAGAGAAGGATCAAATCCAAGGATTCAATTAGAAGCTCTTTTAACTAAATTCCTATTTAAAGCAAATGCAAAATAAAATAATAATTAAATGATTGGAAAATAAAGGTCAGAAAATAATGTTATGGACAAATAAATACAGCCCTAAAAACTTTAAAGAAGTTTTAGGAAATAATAAGGCCAAAGATGAGATCTCAGAATGGATTGACAACTGGCTGAATAATAAACCCCAGAAACCATTATTACTAGTAGGTCCACCAGGAACCGGTAAAACTACTCTGGCACACCTGGCAGCTCATGAATTTGCTGACTATATAGAGCTTAATGCAAGTGATAAAAGATCCTATGATATACTACTTGGAACCGTAGGCGAAGCATCAGCTACAGGATCCCTCTTCAATCAAGGTTTAAAACTCATAATATTAGATGAGGTGGATGGAATCCACGGAACCGATGATCGAGGAGGAATAAGAGCTATTACCAAAATCATAAAGGAAAGTCACCATCCCCTAGTCATGATGGCTAATGACCCTTACAGCAAAAGAATAAAAAGTCTCAAAAGTAAGTGTGAAGTTATAAACATTAGAAAAGTCCACACTAACTCTATTGTAGCTCTTCTCAAGAGAATCTGTACAAAAGAAGGGGTTGAATTTGAAGAATATGTTTTAAGAACCTTAGCTAAGAGATCCAAGGGTGATTTAAGGTCAGCTATTAATGACTTGGAAATTATTGCTCGAGGAAAGGAATCTATAACCACTGAAGACCTTGAAATAATTTCCCAGAAAGATGATATAAATAATATATTTGATTCTGTAAGAACAGTGCTTAAAAGCAAAAATCCTCAGAGAATAAAAGAAGCAATGAGAGTAGAAGCGGACCCTGCCTTCATGTTAGAGTTAATAACCGAGAATATCCCACGGGAATACGAAAAAAAACATGAAATCCAAGACGCTTATGAAATGATCTCCCAAGCAGATATTTATTTGGGAAGAGCCTTCCAAACCAGAAATTATGGTTACTGGAAGTATTCCTATGATCTAATGAGTCTGGGAGTAGCCTTATCCAAGGATGAGACTTATAAAAAATTCGCCCGCTATACAAATTCAACGGTTTATATTATGCTCTCTAAAAGTCGAGCTAAACGGGATTTACAAGATCGAGTAGCTGAGAAGATTGGTGAGAAAACTCACACATCCCATAAAGTAGCTAAGAAACAGTTCCCCTATCTGGAGATAATGTTTCAGGATAACGAGTTAGCTTGGGAATTAGCGGAGTATTTCAGATTAGAGAGTGATGAAATTAAGTTATTTAGGTCTCGGAAGATAAAAAAACCTAAAACAGTTCGATCAAAAATAATAAAAAAAGAAAAATCAGTAAAAAAGGCATTTGATTCAAAAAAAATAGAAGATAAAAAAATTGAAGAAAAATCGACTTCCTCTCATCCTCAAGTTAAAAAAACAGAATCCTCTCAAAATAAAAAACCTATTGAAGAAGATGATAAACTAAAAGATTCAGTGAAACGTAAATCTGATAAAAAGGCTTCTAAATCTAAGAGTAAAGAAAAGCAGGTCTCACTCCTCAGCTTTAAATAATTTATTATGTTAAAAAATTCGAATTATATTTACAATATTATAATTAAAAATTGGTTAAAACTGATATACTTCTTTTTCAGAATAATCTAAATGTATTAAATATTAAAAATTTTTTGATTCAGATGTTATTGGAATTTCAGAAACAAAAGTAGCAGATTTTAACATGTTCTCCCTTACATTGGGAATAAATTCTTCAAAAAAATTTATTAACCCATGAGAAATTCCATCATATGGAGGGATTATACATGATAAATTATATTTATAAGTCCATGATTCAATCCATGAGTTGGGTACATTAATTAATGGATAGATGGTTTTATACTCATTAAATTTTATATTTAAACTCATAGCTTCTATTTTTTTACCTTGAATCATTTGATTTATAATATTCTCCACTTCTAAATCCAGAGTAAGGGGTGAAGCAACACAATCAACCTCATATCCTTTTAGTTCTTCTTCACCACATATGATCTTGACACCATATTTCCGAGTGTATGATTCTAAAATTACATAAAGGGCTAGATCAACACAATTTCCAATTTTTTTAATGAAAATTGTTTCTTGAGGATTTAAAGATTTGCTTAAAACCCGGGAAGCTCTGATACACATTTTCTGCAAGATTTTAGATCTTACAACTTTCCATTCAGGAAATTTAGCTTGGAATAACTCTTCTTTTCTTCTGGAAAATCTGGAAAATTTTAGGTTGTTAATAAACAAAAAGTTATTCCACAAACTTATAAATCGATTATCTACTCCAATATTTTCTAAAAACTCTAAAACGTTCTTTTTCATCCATATCATCACTTTAATTTATAAAATAGAAAATAAAAAATTTTTCTAAAAATTAATTTGATATTAATTATAAATGTTTTAATTGAAATAGGCTAAAATTTTTTTATTAAATTATTTCAAAATTATTAATTTTCATTTAGGTTATAAAAATAAATGAGAAATCTAAATGGAGGATCTTATTGATGCTTAAAATCTTCGGCAGAAAAAAAAGTAAAGAGCCAAAAAGAGAATTGTTGGAATTAGAAGCTCCTGAACCAGTGGATTGCCTCTGTGACTTCACTTTCAACTTCCATTGGCAGCATAATGGAGAAAAACTGGATCCCACTTGGAAAATCCCAAACAATGATTACACTTTTGGAGAACTGGTGGAACACCTTAAAAATAGAGGTGACGTGTGCATAAATGGAGATGTGGGACATAGATTGTCATCCAGCATGGGTGTAGATTTAAAATACTTTGGGGGTAGTGGGAATGATATTCCAGTAGGTGATGTGTATGTTGATGGTAATGTGGATACACGAATGGGAATCAGCATGACCAGAGGTTATATATATGTAAAAGGAATAGTAAAAGAGCCCATGGGTAATCTGGTAGAGGTTAAATCAGATGTTAATGGTTATCAGAAATTCAGGTCCATTACTGACATTATACACCACGGCTTAGATGGTGATAAACTTGAAGGATGCAATTTGATCGGGGATAAACTGTTAATCGATGATGGAACAGTAAAAGATACGGTGGGTGCACGGTTAAATCATGATGCAGAGATAATTATGAATGGAAACGTTGATCTAAGCACAGGTATACTCATGCGGAAGGGAACAGTCCGTATTAACGGCACTGCTGGAAAAAACACGGGAGCCCTTCTAAATGGGGGAATAGTAATTATAGATGGAAATACAGATGATTTTACTCTATAGATATGATAAATGGTATAATTATAGTAAATGGAGATGCTGGTAAATTTTTAGCAGCTAACAAAAAAGCTGGCGTGATTCTAGCTAAGAATGGAAGTCCCATACCCACAACCAAGGAAAAACCTCTTTCGAGTGTGGATCGAAAATTATTAATAGGATATGGGTTTAGTCCTCAAAGTTTCAAGAAATTTGAGTGAATTTAATAATATCCCATTGTAAAAACTTTATAAAATTCATCATTCATGAAAAACAACTAATGAGAGTAATTGATGAGTTGATATTGGGGTGTAACATGGGAATAAAGCTATATATAAGACTATTCATTTTAATGTTATGGTAGGATTTGTTGAATATTTAAGTAATTCAGTTATCAATCTCATTGAATCTCTGGGCTACTGGGGTGTATTCATAAGTATGACCCTAGAAAGTGCATGTATTCCTATTCCAAGTTTTGTTATAATGCCCTTCGCAGGGTTTGCTGTTTATCAGGGGAAAATGACCCTATTGGGAATAACTATAGTAGGAGTTCTGGGAAACCTTTTTGGTTCCCTGATTTCTTATTATGTTGGGTTTTGGGGAGGTAGGCCTTTACTTGAAAATTATGGTAAATATATTCTAATTACTCCCACTAAGCTTGATTTAGCAGATGAATGGTTTGAAAAATATGGTCACGAAGCAGTCCTAATCAGCAGATTTCTACCCATTATCAGAACTTTTATATCACTACCTGCTGGAATAGCTGAGATGGATATTAAAAAATTCATTATTTATACTGTAATTGGGTCAGTACCATACGTCTTTGCTCTTGGATATATTGGTGTTTTATTAGGTCCCAGCTGGCCTACATTAGAAAGTTACTTTAATTACTTGGATATAGTTGTGATTGTAGCGATTATATTAATTGTTATTTACTTTGTTTATAGATATTGGTTTAAAAGACGAAAATAAAAGCAAAATTTTATATTTTTTTTATAGCTTTTGGATAATATTAATCATTTTTACATTAATTAAATATTAAATAAAACAAAACTTTATTTGTAGATCGTTAAAAACTATTTTTATAAAATTATTTATAATCAAATATATTTCACAAAAAAATTGTGGATATTAGGATCAAATTAAGGTGATAAAAAATATGGAAAAATTAAGTTCATTTAGATTGACTATTAGACTATACTTAGCAATTGCATTTCTATTTCTGCTACTCTATGTAATAATAACCGCTGTAGGTTATTATGTAGGGATTGGAGGATACACATTATATGCCTTATTGGCCATAGCTATCGTTTTAGGCCAGTACTTCTTGGGACCTAAGCTGGTGGAGATGACTATGCATGTGAGATATGTGTCCGAACAGGAAGCACCCCACTTACATGAAATGGTAGAAGACTTAGCGGCCAAGGCTGGTATACCTAAACCTAAAGTAGGTATTTCTGAAGTTAATATCCCTAATGCTTTTGCTTTTGGTAGATACAAAAGAGATGGGAGAGTTTGTGTAACTAGGGGAATCTTAGGTTTACTTGACAGAGGTGAATTAAAGGCTGTTTTAGGACATGAATTATCTCATATAAGACATCGTGACATGGCAGTCATCACTTTAGTAAGCGCCGTTCCATTAATCTTCTATTACATCTTCATAAGTACCCTATTTAATAACCGTGGAGGAAATAATAATTCGGGACTTATTGGTATAGCTGCCTTAGCCGGATTTTTCGCGGCACAGTTGATAGTTCTATTTGTATCCCGGATTAGAGAGTATTATGCAGATCAAGGAAGTATAGAGTTAGGTAATCCGCCATATGAACTGGCTAGTGCGTTATATAAACTGGTATATGGATCATCCACAGCCAATAAGGATGCAGTTAAAGAAATTGAGGGTGTCAAAGCATTTTTTGTAAATGATATTTCAGATGCTGGTAATGAGATCGATGATTTTAAACAGATAGATACAAATGGAGATGGCTCTAT
>Ga0255362_1000056_pt1 | contig 30884 bp, 24 predicted proteins | sample GFST75r2metaG_FD_186000 | JGI IMG/M metagenome (GOLD analysis project Ga0255362, IMG submission 186000)
CTTCAACACTACGTTCTACATGACCTTTCTCATTTCCTGAGTAAGCATTACAAAACCTATAGTCAAATTTATAGTAAAGTGATATTTTCAATAATGCTTCAGTTGGTTCTTTATCTGACCTACCAATGAACTTTTTTACAGCAACTCTAGTGTTATCATAAACAACAGTTCTAAAAGCACCTTGAATTTCATTGAAAAAGTTAGCATGAGCTTCGAGAAAGCATGCAGTATTTTGTTTTGGATATAATCTAGCCCATCTAAAATTGCTGTAAGCACTTGTGAATACTGCAAGTTGATATTCTCTGAGAATTTTATCGTCTGTGTATAGTTTAACCGTTCCAAAGTCAAATTCAACAACATCCCCTGGAATATACTCTTGCTTAATAAACGCTTCTTTCTTTTTCTTATAAATCTTATTAATAGCATTAATTATTGATGAGTAGCTTACATAAAAGCCTTCTTTGGTAAGAGAATCATACATATCGATTTTCTTCATTTGTTGCTTTGAAAATCCTGTTAAACGTTTAGTTTCATTTTCTTTAATAAATGCATTTAATCTTTTGGTAACCTCATCGGTAATTGCTGTTTTAACTCTTGGTGATGATTTGTATTTAGGCGTATTTGTTATTTCTTCTATCAAATTAATCTTCTGTATATTGCTAAGTTCAAAGCCTAGTTCTTGCACCTTAGTTTCATATTCTCTAATGTATTTTCTTATAGTATCCCTGGCTACGCCAGTTCTTCTGCAGATTTCTCTTTGGGAAAGAGCATCTTTAACATGGTAGAGTATTATTTTTTGTTTTTCATTCAATGTTATCACCTTCCACACGTCCTTTTATAACCATATTATTCCCATTTAGTATGACCATAAAGGTATTGGAAAATTCTTGGTGGAAGAATTTTTAATTATTTATCGGAACACTGTTAGTGTGTGCTATACAATTAGATGTAAAGGATCAACAATGGATAAAATGGATGGACAGTATACCTGAACATGAAACAATAAAAAATAATATATATAATTTTCAAAATGATAGTGATACTCTATTTAGTATTGATAAACCCCAGTTAAGAGAATGCCCTTTTCCACCAGAAGAGATTAAGGAGTGGTTAGAAAAAGGCTGGGATAACATTGGTAAAGAAGTTGTGGTAAAAGTAATAGAAAAAATTGAACATGAAATAGACTCTAACAATAATGAAGTAGAAAAGTTAGTAACAATAAGTTTAGAAGATGATAAAGACAAATTTGAGATGTTTACCCAGTGGAAAGAATTAAGAGAAAAGTGGGTTGAAGAAGAAAGTAAGGCAAGAGAAGCTGATGACTTGTTTAATGATTTTTATTCACTTTATTCAATGTTAAAAAAAGAAGCAGAAGCAGTTGAATTGATCTTAGGTGATGGGATTTTAAGTTGTTTAGGAAAGAAAAAAATAAACCATCCAATACTATTACAAGCTGTAAATTTAGAGTTTGATGCGAATATACCAAGGTTTAGTATTAATATATCTGGAGAAATGGGACCCGAGTTATATAAGAACTTATTTAGTAATATTACGGACTCTAATTATGAACTATTATTAAGTATTTATAATGAATTTGAGGCCAGTCAATTTACACCATATGAACTTTTAGAGAGCAATTCATTTTTAAATAGACTTTCACATGCATTAGCATCAGACGGAGTGTTTTTAGATGATGTACATAAATATGAACAGGCAAGAAGCTATGCACAGATTTATAGAAGACCCATATTGATTGTTAGGAAAAGAAATCTTGGATTTGGCGTAGCAATAGATTCAATAATAGAGGATGTAAATAATACTGATTTTATACCAGGATTTCTACGTGATATAGTTGGAATAGAATATGATAGTCCACAAAAGGATGAAAGTAAAGATCAAGAAAATAATTTTTTGAGTTCCAATGGAATTGATGAAAATATTTTATTAACAAAACCTGCTAATGCAGAACAATTAGCAGTAGCAAAACAATTAGAAATTAATGGAGCAGTTTTAGTACAAGGGCCACCAGGTACAGGTAAAACTCATACAATTGCTAATATGGTTGGACATTTGTTATCACAAGGAAAGAGCATACTGGTTACTAGTTATAGTGAAAAGGCTTTATCAGTTTTAAAGGATAAAGTGGTTGGAGAGTTACAATCACTCTGTTTAAGCCTACTTTCTACTACTGAGAGTAGACGTGAAATGGAGAAGAGTTTAGATGTTATTAATGAAAATAGAGCTAGTTTAGAACCAAGTAATTTGCAGATCAAAATAGAAAGTCTAGCAAAGACAAGAAAAGAAAGTATAGATAAATTAATCCGGTTAAAAATGGATTTAAAAAATGCAAGGATTAATGAATACAGAGCCATAATTATTGCAGGAGAAGAGTATAAACCAATCGATGCTGCAAAGTATATTAATAAGTACAAAAATGATGCAAATTGGATTCCTATTCCTATAATGCTAGGTAAAAATTTATCATTAACTGAAGAAGAAATTGGTGAGCTATATTCAAGTAATGCAAAAATTACTTTTGAGGAAGAAAGAGAATATGATAGTAAATTGCCTGATCTGAGTGAATTAATAACACCTATTGAATTTAATAAAATAATAAGCGACAAGAATACTTTTAGTATTGATAAATTGCCAAATTGTTTGGAATTTTGGGATACTAAAATAGAAGGTAAACATTTAATAAAAGATTTGAAGGCAATTAGAGATAGAATAATTAATGCAGTAGAGAATATAGATTTTGATAGACCATGGATACTAGAAACTATTCAGTCTTCTGAAGAAGCAGTTTTGAAAAACAGCTGGAGTTTATTAATAAACGAAATAAAATCAACTTATAAATTATCAATTGATTGTTCTGAAAGTATACTGAGTTATAATCCACAGTTTAATAATATAGATTCTAGTAATGATATAAACGGATTATTAAAGTCCATAATTGATAAACTTGAAAGTGGAGGAAAGATAACAAGGGCAAATCTATTTTTAAATAGACCATTAAAGAATTTTATAAATAGTTGTAGAGTTAATGGCAATATTCCAACTAAAACTAATGAATTTAAGGCATTAAATAGTTACTACAAGTTAATGCTAGCAAAGGGAAAACTAAAGAATAGGTGGAATAGGCAAATCGCAGTTTTGGGTGCAGAGCAAACTGATAATATGGGTGATAATTTTGAGATAACTTGTAATAAATATTGCTCAACAATTGAAGAAAATATAAATTGGTATGAAAAAGTATGGAATCCAATAATCAAGGATTTAGAGTTGTGTGGTATAAACCTAGAAAAACTAAAAAAGAAGTCTGATCTTTCAAATGACAAATTCAGTGAACTTAAGCATATAAAGCTGGAGTTTAGGGGAAAAATCATAGAAATTATTGATTCAGAAATATATAGAATTCAATATAATGAAATAGAAGATAATAGAAAGAAAATAGCCAGTGTTATTAATGAATTCTCTAAGGATAATACAAGTAAAATAATTAGCGGGTTACAAGCAGCTGTAATAAAAGAAAATGTAAATTTATATAAAGAGTGCTATGAGTCAATAAAAGCAATAAAGAATTTAGCTGCGGATATAGAAAGAAGAAGAGAATTATTAAGTAAAATGGCGTTAACTGCACCTGCCTGGGCAAATAAGATTAGAGAAAGACAAGGTGAATTTTCTAAAGCTGAAGCTCCAACTAATATTAAAGAAGCCTGGTTATATCGTCAATTTGTAGAAGAAATCAAATTTAGAAATGCAGTTTCAATAGATGATGTTCAGCAAAACATTGTAGAAATAGAAAAATCATTAAAACATAATACAGCAGATTTAGCATTTAATAAAGCATGGTTGTGTAAACTATCTGAATTTAATAATAATAAAAAACAAGTACAAGCGATTGAAGGCTGGAGACAACTAATAAGAAAAATCGGTGCAGGTAAAGGTAAAAATGCTGAAAGATTAAAAGTAGAAGCAAGGAAACTAATGCCACAGTGTCAGAGTGCAGTTCCGGTTTGGATTATGCCATTAAATAAAGTTGTGGAAAACTTTAATCCAAAGGAAAATAAATTTGACGTTGTAATTATCGATGAAGCAAGTCAGGCAGATGTAATGGCATTGGTTGCTTTATATTTAGGTAAACAAGTAATTATAGTTGGTGACAATGAGCAGGTTAGCCCACTGGCCATTGGTGAAAAGACTGAAGATATGGAAAGATTGACAAAAGAATACTTATATAACATACCAAATCATTTTTTATACTCGGGGAAATTTTCAATATATGATTTGGCACAGGCATCAGGGTACCAACCAGTGAGATTAAAAGAACATTTTAGATGTGTACCAGAAATCATAGAATATTCAAATATTTTGTCTTACAATGGTCAAATAAAAGCGTTAAGGGAAACTAGTGAGGTTAAAACAAAACCTCCAATAATAACATATAGAGTACAAGATGCTATAGCTGTAAATAAAACTAATGAAAAAGAGGTTGAAGCTATAGTTTCATTGATATTAGCTTGTTGTGAAAATGAAGAGTATAATGGTAAATCTTTTGGTGTAATTACATTAAGAGGGGAGAAGCAAGCAACATTGATAGATAGGCTATTACAAAATAAGATGAGAGCAACGGATTATAGCCAGAGAAATATTTTGTGCGGAAATCCAGCAAACTTTCAAGGTGATGAGCGTGACATTATTTTTTTATCCATGGTTGATACAAATGAAGCTATAGGACCTATGAGATTAACGCAATATGGACCTGATAATTTGTATAAAAAAAGATATAATGTTTCAATGAGCCGTGCTAAGGATCAACTTTGGCTTATTCATTCGCTAGATTCAGAAAATGATTTAAAGCTTGGTGATATTAGAAAGGGATTAATTGATTATTGCAAAGATTATAAATCAAGGAGAACGGACTTTGAAAAAAATGTGATGAAAGCAGAATCAGAGTTTGAAAAAAGAGTAATGAAATATCTTATTGAAAGAGGATATAAAGTTGTTCCACAGTGGGAAGTGGGTGCATATAGGATAGATATGGTTGCAATGTATAAAGATAATAAAGTTGCAATTGAATGTGATGGCGAACGTTGGCATGGTGAAGATAAATTAGAAGAAGACATGAATAGGCAAGGGATTTTAGAGAGATTGGGATGGAGGTTTATTAGGATAAGAGGCAGTGAATTCTTTAGTGAGCCAGAGGAATCAATGGATAGTGTAATAAATAAATTAAATAATTTTGATATATATCCAGATGAAAGATTAGATACTTTAATTGAGGCTGAATGTGTATTGAAGGATAAAATTATTATTAGGGCAGATGCGATAAGGGATTCTTGGAAGAGTGATGTTGTTGAATCATAGTGATTTTAATAGATAAACTAATATAATAATTCAGAAGTTTAGCTGAAAGTAAGGTAATGCACGTAGACTTGTTTAAAATATATTATGAGAAATTTTCTCACAATCATTCACTTTTTATTGATATTGTAGTATTATAATAGTAAGGAAGTGATAAAAATGCTTATACAATTGAATTTTAAGAACTTTAAGGGTTTTAAAAACAAAAGCATTTTAGATATGACAGCAACATCTATTACAGAACATCCATACAATCTTATAAATTCTGGTGATGGTGAAAAGTATATTAAAGTTGCGGCGATTTATGGAGCTAATGCTAGTGGAAAGAGTTCTGTAATTGAAGCTTTTGGTTTTATGCAATCATGGATTAATAATTCTTTTAAAAATGCTAATGACAATAAATCTATTCCTCTTAAAAGATTTGCTTTCGATAATAAAACCAAATATGAACCTGCTGAATTTGAAGTGTTTTTTAAAAGCAAAAATGGTAGAGAATATCAATATGGATTTTCTTTAGATAACAATAAAATATATGAAGAGTGGCTCTACATAAAAAAAGAAAATAGCAAAGATAAATATATTTCTCTATTCGAAAGATCTGGAGCAGATATTGATTGTAATTCCAAGCTATTAATAGGTGCTGAAAATTTTATTCCTATGGTTCAAGATAAAACATTATTTCTATCTATAATATCCAATGCTAAGATTCCCTATATCAAAGATATTTTAGAATTGTTTTTAATGAGAGTTATAGATTACGGAAATATAGAATTTGAAAATGCATTAACGAAAGTGTATTCAGATGATATTGAAAAAAAAGAATTTCAGAAGGATTTAACAAGATTTTTAAAGTCCATAGATATTAATATAGAAGGTATCATTATAGAAAAAATGAAAAATGAAAACGAAGACTATCCTAAATATAAGATATTTACTAAACATTTAATGATGGATAGCAAAAGCTATTATAAAATGCCTCTTTCTGAAGAATCCAGTGGAACTCAAAAGCTTTTTTCACTTTTCTTTTTCCTGCAATTTGCATTTGAACTTGGATGTCCAATATTTATTGATGAGCTTGATTCAAAATTACATCCATTACTATTAAGATATATTTTAACTATGTTCCAGGATGAGTCTGTAAATAAAAATGGCGCTCAGCTTATATATGCTACTCATGATAACTACACTTTGTCTAAAGATATTTTTAGAAGAGATCAGATTTGGTTTGTGGAAAAGGATAAAAATGCAGTTTCTCAGCTTTATTCTTTGGCCGAATATAAATTTGATGATGAAAAAAAGGTTAGGAAGGATGCTTCTTATAACAAAGACTACCTTTTAGGTAAGTATGGTGCTGTTCCCATATTAAGGGGCTATGATATGTGGGGTACTAAAGATGACAAAATTAAATAGAGCTGGCCATAGACTAAAAAGAAAAGAATCTGTTAAAATAATCGGACCAGGAAATTATTTAATTGTAACAGAGGGAACTGAAACTGAAGTAAATTATTTTAATAGAATAAAAGAAATAATTGAGAATTCTTTTAGAAATAACATTATAGTTGATAAGGTATCTTTAAAAGTTGAGGGTACAGGTAGATCTACAAAAGTACTGGTGAATGAAGCTATAAAAAAACGGAGTTTAGGTGCTTTTAGTGAAGTTTGGGTTGTTTTTGATAAGGATGAAAATGAGGATTTTGATGAAGCAATAGACTTTGCTAAAAAAGAGGGGTTAAATGTAGCTTGGTCTAATGAATGTTTTGAATTATGGTTATTACTTCATTTTCAAAATTTACAGGCGGCAATTCCTCGAACGGATTATTATTCTAAACTAAGCGGTCACTTTAAAAAGGGGAATTTTAATAAAGGCATCTATGATAAAAATACCAAGGGGATTTTTGATATTACTTCACCTTTTACCGATATAGCTATAAAAAGAAGTAAGTTGTTGATTCGTAATTACACGGGAGATAGAAATTTTTGTCCATCTAAAATGAATCCTTGTACTACAGTTCAAGAACTGGTGGAGGAACTAATTCAATATACCAAACCAAAATTATAAAATGTCTTAAATATAAAAATAAATATTAATGTACAAATGATGAGTATTATAAAAAGCTGATTGTGATTTATAATTTTATAAAGCCGAAAACCCTTATATAATGGATTTTAACGATAGGAAAATATAACAATAGGAAAATTTATGAGTCAGTAGGTCGAGTGTTCAAATCACTTCGGGAGCACGAAGAACTTAGATAAATCGGGCATTACAAAAGATTGATAGTATTTATCAGCCTTTTATTTATCGTATGAAATATCATTCTCACTTTCAATACCACAAATAGAACGGAACCTATGCAATGTTCAATGGGTTCCATTTTAAAGTGCCAAAAACAACATAATGATACTTACACAAAAATATTTTGTTGCTTATTAATATAGTTATCTAACTTTTATTTGATTTCTTCATAATAATTATATCTATAATATATCCTATTAGGATAAATGCAATTACACCTAAAGTAAGACCTAATTTATCGCTATTTGTTTTAACTGAGCCTTGAATTATATCTACGATAGCATAACTTAATGCTAAAAAAGTATTTGTTAGAAAATATCTAACTTTAAATTTTTTCTTTTCATTACCGTTAGAAAATAATTCTATAACTCCCTTTCTTGTAGCCTCACACAAGTAAAATCCTCCTGCAATAAAAAGTGTAATTAATTCACCCTTGAATGAATTTAATGGAGCATTTACATAGAGTTTGTAAAAAGCATCAAATACAATACCTAGGGTTATGATTCCAAAAGTGGCAGAAGTAATCTTCATTTTTTCAATTTCAATTCTTTCATCTTTAATTACATTTTTTTTCATAAAATTATACCTCCCAAAATAAATCATTTAATGTTTTACCTAAAGATTTTGCAATATCAATACACAGTTTTAGAGTTGGGTTATATTTTCCTGCTTCTATTAACCCAATAGTTTGTCTTGTAACTCCAACTAAATTAGCAAGGTCTTCTTGTGTTAAATCTTTTTCTACTCTTCCAATCTTAATTTTGCTCACTGACATACAAACGCCTCCACTACATTAAGGAATATTTATAATGCTTATTGCAATTTATCATATTCATATTGTAATATATATATTGCAATATGTCAAATTATTCTTTGGGTTAAATTAACTTTATTAACATATTCGTATGATTTCAATAAAAAAATGCAATTATTCCATAGAGTTTTATTGTAACTATTTAAATAGCTACTGTTGAAATGACCCAAATAACATAATATATTCTAACATTTCATGGGACTCTGCTCCTACTTCGAACTCGCAGGAGAACGCTATTATTTTGAGTATTGGTAGTATCTATGATTAAAATCTAAAATTGACGCAATAAACAGCAAAAATAAAAAAGGCGTATTGATGAATAGCCTTTTACGAATATCTCGACACAATATATATTGGAAATCTGTAATAACTTAAATAACTGTTGTGTTCTGAATTATCATTAATATAAAAATTTAATTAGGGGTAGTCCCAAACCCCAGTTATAGCAAATGATTATTCTTTTCCTTGCTCCATCAAAGCGAGAGAATTCTTCAGCCATGAAATGTAACCTTGTTCCCTTTCAATTGCCCTAGTTAGTACCAAGTAATTACCGAAATGCTGGGATTTTGGAGATAAATTAAAATCATTATTATTTTGCAAGACATTCATTCGTTCATTCAAATAAGCAAGCTTTTCACTACGCATTTTCAATTGATCAGAAAATTGCTGCTCGGCTTCATCAAGATCCATTGCTGAGGAAAAATAGGCTTTAATCATAAATGCATCTTTCAAAGTTTGTGGAATTATCATTGAGTGGACTAGCCATTGATGGAGTTCTTGCCTACCCATAGTTGTGATAGAATACATTTTCTTCTCCAGTTTTACACCTTGGATAATGGTTTCAAATTGAATGAATCCCTCCTGTGTCAATTTTCTAAGCTCAGGATATATTTGACTGTGGGTTGCACTCCAAAAATGTCCAATCTCTTCTTGAAAGCAGTTTGTAATATCATAACCACTCAAGTTCCCCTTATCAACATCATTAACTATGGTTAATAAATAAGAGAAGATGTTATACACATAAAAATGAAAGAAGGAATTTTAAGTGAAAAAATTTGTAGGAAGTCATATGATTTATACTTATGAAAATGGATGGGAATACGAAATCTATATTAAAAATGAACATACAATTGATTATCGTATTCACAGTGGAATGGTTGCCGGTCGTTGGGTTTGTGACCAAGAAGTTGATATTGTGAAGCTAATAGAAGGTGTTTATAAAGTTTCGTGGACAGAACCAACAGGAACGGACGTTTCCTTGAACTTTATGCCAAATGAAAAAAGAATGCACGGTATTATCTTCTTCCCAAAGTGGGTTCATGAACACCCTGAAATCACAGTTTGTTATCAAAATGACTATATTGATTTCATGAAAGAATCACGGGAGAAATATGATACATATCCAAAATATGTTGTTCCAGAATTTGCTGATATAACATTTTTAGAAAATGCTGGTGTTGATAATGAAAATTTAATATCAAAAGCACCTTATAAAGGTATGACTGATGACATCCGATCAGGAAAATTAAAATAAACAAATAAAAATGAGGAGCTGCTACATTAGCGATTTTAAAAATCGTTAATGTAGCAGCTCTTTTTTTTCAAAAATATCATAGTTATCTCTATTTTTAACGCAAAGCATATATAAAGTTTACATTAACATAATATAATATAAGCGAAGTACTATATTTTTTAGAATTCCAATAGATTAATTTAATATTAAAGGGGGTGAGTCTTTATTAAGCTTGTTTTAATATTTTAAGGCTTAATGGAGATACTAAAATGATTAAAAATTATATAATTGACACTAACGTTATGGTGCACGATCCCAATTTCGTATATAATTTTCAAGACAATAATATAATCATTCCAATAATATGTATTGAAGAGCTGGATAATCTCAAAAAAAGAGAAGGTATTGTTGGTTATCATGCACGAATTGCTGCAAGAGAACTAAACAATATAAGAAAACTAGGTAATCTACATGAAGGCGTAAAATTGCCGTCAGGAGGAACCTTAAAAATAGAATTGAATCATAGTGACACTACTTGCTTACCTAATGGCTTTGAATTTTCAAAAAATGATACTAAGATACTAGCAATAGCAAAAAATATAGCTTCCGATGACGATAAAATTCAGACAATTTTGGTTACCAAGGATTTATATATGGCCATTAAAAGTGATGCATTAGGAATAATAACTCAGGATTATGAAAATGATAAAATTAACATAGATGAATTATATAAAGGCAATACTGAAATGATTTTAAGTGAAGAAGAAATATCTGAAATATATTCAGGAGGCTTGTTTCTACCTAAAGATATGACTAATTCAATATACCCCAATGAATTTATTACAATAAAAACAAAGGATGATTCAGAATTAGATGTTTTGGCTAAATTCGATGGAAAGAAAATAATTCCCTTAAAATATGAGAATGACCTTGCATGGGGACTTAGGCCTATAAATAAAGAGCAAAGAATGGCATTTGAATTACTCATGGACCCAGATATAAACTTTGTGACTATTTCTGGCGGAGCAGGTTCAGGAAAAACAATTCTTTCAACTGCGGTTGCACTACAAAGTGTAATTGAACAAGGATTATACAGAAGAATTATTTTTGTAAAACCAGTTGTACCTGCTGGTGATGATATTGGATATTTACCTGGAACTGAAGAGGAAAAATTGCGTCCGTGGATGGGTAGTTTTTATGATGCAATTGAAAGTTTAATGGATTTTAAAGATTTTAATAAAAAAGAAAAAACAAAGACTAAAAAGCCTAAAAAAAGTGATAATATTGAATTAAATAAACCTGAAATTTCAGTGGATGATTTTATTGACCAATTCAAGAAAAGTGGTGTTATTGAAACTAAAACTTTTACCTATATGAGAGGAAGAACGTTAACAGATGCTTTAGTTATTGTAGATGAAGCTCAGCAAACTACTCCTCATTTAGCAAAACTTATGCTTACAAGAGCGGGTTTTGGGTCTAAATTTGTTTTTATTGGTGATCCAACGGATAATCAGATTGATAACATTCTTGTAGACGAGAAATCAAATGGATTGGTATATGCTATTGAAAAAATGAAACCATTTGATATAACTGGACACGTTACATTAGAACAAGTAGAGAGAAGTCCTCTTGCTGAAATTGCCGAAAAGCATATGTAACCAGTAGGTAGAGTTTCGATTCCTGGCTATAGTAAAAATAAATGTAGAGATATCAAGGCATAATGGACTTGGCATCTCTACATTTTTTTCATTAACATCAATATTATTGCACTTTATAAGAATATCTCTATTTTTCATATAAATCATGGTCCATTTAACTCAAAAATTTATTTCACCACATCCTAAAATTTAGTTGACAAAGTTAAAGTTATTAATTACAATATAAACATACCAAACGTAGAGGAATACTTTGAATATGTTATTTAGGAGGTTATATGGAGATAAACAATACTTTTGATCTAGTTGGTATATTTGCAAAAGCCTCATTGATAACAATAGAGGTGGCATTTATATCTATTATAATAGCTTTTATTATAGGACTTACATGTAGCACTGCCTTATTTTATAAAATACCTGTTGTAAAAACCATTATCTACATTTATGTTGAATTTTTTAGGAATACACCTTCATTAATACAAGCTTACTTTATTTTTTACGGATTACCTAAAATATTTGTGCAGTTAGATAGTTTTGCTTGTTCGGTAATAGTACTTTCTCTCTTAGGAGGAGCATACATGTGTGAAGCTATTTATTCTGGTATGAAAGCAATTTCAAAAAATGAAAAAGAACTGGCAATGGCAATAGGGTTATCAAGATTTGATACAATAAGATATCTTATTTTGCCTCAATCCATCTCCATTTCAATCGCCGCTATAAACAACAATTCTATATTTTTAACTAAAGAAGTCTCTACTATGAAAATAATTTTGCTACCAGAAATAGTTTATCAAGCTTTTGACATTATAAGTTTACGTGCAGACCTTATTGTTCCTGTTATTATACTGATGACTATTTCCTATTTAGTTATTTTAATACCAATGACACATGTATTTTCTATGTTAGAAAGGAAGGTGCGCTTTGCAGAATTCGGGCATTGATTACATAATAAAAGCCTTTCCGATGCTAATGGATGGTTATGCAATAACTATAAAAATATCCATTATTGCGTTGATATTATCTATCTTTTTAGGATTTATAATTGGTGTAATGATGACTTCTAAAAATAAATTAATAAATGTTCCATTAAAAATATTATTAGAAGCATTTAGATTAATCCATCCCCTAATTTGGTTGTTTGTATTCTTTTTCGGAGTGTCTTATATATTTAATATACAAACTGATAATATAGTTATATCAATTGTGGTTTTTACATTATGGGGTACATTTGAAATAGCTGATTTAGTAAGAAGTTATTTGCAGAGTTTACCCAAAAGTCAGTATGAATCAAGTGAAGCTTTAGGACTTACAAAAATACAAATGTATATATATGTACTTTTGCCGCAAATAATAATAAGGATTACACCATCTATAGTTAATTTGGCAACTCGTCTTATAAAAACTACTACCTTGGTTTTTTTAATAGGTGTGCCAGAGGTATTAAAAGTATCGCAAAATATTATACAGGTTGTATATAACAGCAACCCTAATAGTTATATATCTTTAACTATGTACCTTTTCCTTCTAGTTATATATTTTATTACTTGTTATCCTTTATCATTACTTTCAAAATATTTAGAGAAAAAAGTTTCAGTATTATAAAAAATATTCACACCAGGGGGGAAGATATGCTGCTAAGGGTAAAAAATCTAAAAAAATCATTTAAAGAGAATCTTGTACTTGATGACGTTAGCTATGATGTAGAAAAAGGCGAAGTAATTGCTATATTAGGTCGTTCTGGTTGTGGAAAATCAACACTTTTAAGATGTATTAACGGATTAGAACAAATTCAAGGTGGAGAAATTTATTTAAATGAAACCTTAATTACAAAACCTAATGCTAAATATAAGCATTGGAGTGAGGTAAGAAAAAAAATAGGAATGGTATTTCAAAGCTACGATCTGTTTCCACATATGAATGTTTTAAATAATATCATTTTAGGTCCTATGAAAGTAGAAAAAAAAAGCAAAGAGGATGCTACAAAAGAGGCTTTAAAACTTTTAGAAAGAGTGAGTTTATTAGAAAAGAAATTAGCTTATCCGCGGGAACTGTCTGGTGGACAAAAACAAAGAGTAGCTATTTGTAGAGCTCTTTCCATGAATCCTGAAATAATATTGTTTGATGAAGTTACTGCTGCATTAGATCCAGAAATGGTAAGAGAAGTTCTAGACGTAATTAAAGGAGTAAAAGAAGAAGGGCTTACTATGATTGTGGTTACACATGAAATGGCATTTGCAGAAAAAGTAGCTGATAAAATAATATTTATGGAAAAAGGAAAAATTCTAGAAATAAATACACCAGATAAATTTTTCCATTCGCCAAGAACTATAGAAGCAAGAAGATTTTTAAATTTAGATGATACTGATGCTTATGTACTATAATAAAATGTTTTTAATATTTTATATAAATTTATAATGGGGGAGACTAAAAAATGAAAAAATTTATTATGGCAATTTCACTTATAATGCTAGTAGGATTTACAGGATGTTCTTCAAATACAAGCAAAACAACAAATGATGCACCTAGTTCATTAGCGGCAATTAAGAAAGCAGGTACAATAAAAATAGGTATTTTTTCAGACGATGCACCTTTTTGTTATCAAGATGCTGATGGAAGTTTTAAAGGCTATGATGTAGACCTTGGTAAAAGAATTGCAAAAGAATTGCTTGGCAGTGAAAGTAAAATCACATGGGTATCTATGACCCCAGCTAACAGAGTCCCATATTTGCAAACAGGCAAAGTAGACTTAATGCTTGCAGATTTTACAGTTACAGATGAAAGAGCTAAAAATGTAGATTTTACATTACCTTATGAAAAAGTTTCTCTAGGCGTGGTTTCAAGTGAAAAAGCACCTATAAATTCTGTGGATGATTTAAAGGGTAAAATATTAGCTGTTAATACAGGGACTACTGGAGATACATATTTCTCCAAAAATGCACCAGATGTAAAATTGGTAAAAATAGATGCTATTACAGATGGTTATCAAGCTTTAATTTCTGGTAGAACCGCTGCCTTTGCACAAGATAATACATTACTGCTTTCATGGGCAAAAAAGAATCCTGGTTATGTAGTTGGTATAAAAGAATTAGGTAGCAAAGATTATATAGCTGGTGCTGTTAAAAAGGGTAATAAAGAATTATTAAGCTATGTAAATGGATTAATTAAAGGTAAATTAAATGATGAACAATTCTTCCATAAAGATTTTGATGATACATTAAAGTCAAGTTTCCCAGCAAATGTTACCGCTGATCAAATTGTAATTGAAGGCGGAAAAACAAAATAATACAAATTTTGTTTTTAGATGCTATAGAAAAAATTGCATAAATCACATTGAAGTACTTCTTATCATAAAAATTTGGAAAGTTTAATACCAAATTATTATGATAAGAAGTTTTTTATTTAATATATAAAGCTACATTTTTAATCTGTTCAGTATATGTTTTAGAAAATACGTGCTGGTTAGTCTTGCTATTCAGTACATAATAAAGATAATCAGTTTTTGCAGGATAGATGGCAGCATTTATTGACTTAGTTCCTGGATTGCATATTGGTGATGGTGGCAATCCTTTATTTATATAGGTGTTATATGGGGATTTTATTGTTAAGTCTTTATCATAAAGTTTAGCCTTATGGCCAATTACATAAAGGATGGTTGCATCTATTTGTAATGGCATTTTTTTAGCTAATCTATTATAAATAACACTTGCTATCTTTGGTCTATCCACATCTTTTGAGGCTTCTTTCTCTATCAAAGAAGCTGTGACTACAATATTTCTTATATTTAGGTTATTCTTAATTATATAATCTTTATCGGGTTGTATGTTTGCATCAAAGGCTTTGAGCATTTCATTTATAATCATTTTACTAGATTCATTTTTTGAAAAAGAATAGGTAGCAGGATATAAGAAACCATCCAATTTGTGTTTATCATTGGGCACTCCATTTAAAAACCAGTAATTATTGTTTGTCCAGCTAGCAATTTCTTTCATAAAATCTTTTTCTGTAACTAATCCTGATTTTTGTAAAGCTTGACCAATTTGTTCACTAGTATATCCCTCAGGTATTGTAATTTTAACGGAAGCACTATTATTTATTGATGAAGGATTCAATTGGTGTAATATTCCAAAGGATATTAACACTATAACAATAATTATAAATATGATTTTTTTTAATTTCATAATAATAAGGTTCATATTTATACTAACTTATTAGTTTCATAAGAACCAATTTCAACTCCTTTTTATTGCTAAATGTATTTAATCTATATTTAATGTTATCTTAATGCTATTAGATTAAAATAACATTAAAGTTTTTATGAATGGGTTACTTTTCTTAAAAATATAAGAATAGATTGCTTAATTTATTTATGTAATATAAAGTACTGTAAATTCCAGTATAAATCACATAACAATAACATAATTATTTCATAACTATTTAACATTTGTTTGATATTATATAAATATAGTAATTTAGAAGGAAAGGGATGAAATATATGACTATGATTAAAAATGTGTATAATACATTTTTAAATAATCCAAAACATAAACGTATTATAAGGTTTGGATGTGTTGGATGCTTAAATACTATGTTTGACTTTGGAATATTCTCTTTGCTAAATAGTTTACTCGGAATTAATTATATTATAAGTCAGATAGTATCCTATTCCAGCGGTACTTTAAATAGTTTCCTTTTTAATAAATTTTGGACTTTTGATGATGCGAAAACTGGTAAAAAAACAACAATGGAAATGGTTCAATTTATTGTTGTGAATTCATTGTCACTTGGGGTAAGTTTAATAGGTTTACGAATACTCATGAAAGATAATGCTATGAATGCTTTTTTTGCGAAAATTATCTCAATGATATTAGCTCAAGTAGTTAATTTTGTAGGATACAGATTTTGGGTCTTCGGTGGAGTTGTAAAATCAGTAGAGGGTAAGAAAAACATAGCTTGAAACTCACAAAATATGAGAAAATGTATAAAAAATACAAAAATAAGACAAAATGATAGGTAAACTTAATAAATGATTTGTTTAGCGAAAAAATTTAAACACCTGGGTGTTTTTATATTATAGTTATATATCCAAGTTTATTGCATGAAAATCATGGATAGTTACCATGGAGGTTGTAAATTGAAAGAAAAAATAAGGTTTACAAGAGAGAAACTTTTACTAACACTAATTTTAATTTTATCTGCCATATTAAACTTTGCTAATATAGGTATAGAAGGCTATGCAAATACCTTTTATGCTGCTGGTGTAAAAAGCATGATGATGAACTTTAAAAATTTCTTTTTTGCATCATTTGACCCAACGGGATTTGTAACTATTGATAAACCACCGTTGGGTTTTTGGATACAAACTATATTTGCAAAAATATTTGGATTTAATGGATGGAGCCTAATACTTCCACAGGCTCTGGCGGGAGTATTTTCAGTTTGGATACTATATTATCTTGTGAAAAGGTCTTTTGGGGGTTATGCAGGACTAATTGCGGCACTTTGTCTTGCGGTAACACCTATATTTGTAGCAGCAAGCAGAAATAATACAATTGATAATTTACTTGTATTATCCTTGTTACTCGGTTGTTGGGCACTTTTTATTGCAGCAGAAAAAGGGAAATTCAAATACCTGGTATTAAGCCTCGTAATTGTAGGTATAGGGTTTAATATTAAAATGGTAGAATCATATATGGTAGCACCTGCTATATATATTACATACCTCATGTCATCAGCGCTGCCTTTAAAAAATAGGATAAAACATCTTATTTTAGGAACAATTGTTCTTCTTGTTGTATCACTATCCTGGGCTGTAATTGCTGATGCAGTACCATCAGAAGATAGACCGTTTATAGGAAGTAGTACGAATAATACAGTGATGGAACTCATAATAGGTCACAATGGACTGGATAGAATTGGCCTAGGTTCAAAAAATATTGGTAGAGATCAAGGGAAGCAAGGAAAACTTAAAAACTCAGGGAATAGAACTAATTCCAAAAAAACACAGATGGGTACAGTTAATAAGGGAGTTACTAACGGAAAGCTAGCGCAATATGGCACTGCAGGTCAGAGTTCAAATGCTAGTATACTGAGATTATTTTCTAAAAATAATATGTCAGATCAAATATCTTGGCTTCTTCCACTTGCTCTAATAGGATTCATTGTAGCAGCTATGGAGGAGAAATTTAGATTACCCTTTGATAATAAAAGAAAGTTATCTTTATTACTATGGTTCATGTGGCTATTAACTGAGTTTATATATTTTAGTTTTTCAAAAAGTATAACTCATACATACTATTTAACTACAATGGCACCATCTATTGCAGCTTTGGTTGGAATAGGATTAACGGCTATGTGGAAGGTTTTTAAAGAAAATGGGTGGAAAAAATGGATTCTAATAGCTGCATTTATTGTAAATGGGATGGCTCAGACCATTATTTTGGGCTATAACTATAGCGCCTCAAATGGATATAAGATTCTAATTTTAATAATAGGAATTCTAGTCATTGTGTTTTCGATAATATTAGGTATAGCTAATATTAATAGAAATATAGAAAATCATGGGGACACAAGATTAAATAAAATATTAATTAGTATTGTAGCGGTAGGGCTTTTGGTAGCTCCAACAGTTTGGTCATTTACACCTATTTTCCACAAAATGAATGGAGGTAGTCCTTCTGCTGGATTAGAACTTTTCTCAAAAAAACAGCAAGTGTACGGAGCTACAACTGTAACTAATAATTCGAAACTTATAAAATTTTTACAAGCTAACAGGAAAGATGAAAAATATTTTGTTGAAGTTCCTTCGGCCACGACTTATGGCTCCGATTTAATACTTAAAACTGGTGAACCTGTATTGACACTTGGAGGGTTTAGCGGATCAGATCCAATCCTTACATTAGAGCAGTTCAAGCAGTTGGTTAAAAATGGTGAAATAAGATACGCCATGGCCAGTGTAGGTAATAGTAAAGGAACGATGGGTTCTGGAGCAAGGTTAGGAGGTAATGCAAACAGTGCTATTATGAATTGGATTAAAGCAAATGGTAAGTTAGTCCCATATAGTGAATGGAATGCTTCTACAGCTTCAAAAAAACATAGTTCAAATAAAGGATTTTCAGGTGGGGCAAATTCTACTGAATTATATGATTTAAAAGCTCAATAGAGATAAAACCTAAGAAGATATCACTTCTTAGGTTTTAAATATTCCATTGAATCTAAAACGTCTTTAAGTTTAAATTGTGCATATGCCATGGAATCATCAGATACTCCATAATACATGTGAATAACACCATGGTTAACAATTGTACCACAAGAGAAAACAACGTTACCAAAAAATCCTTTTGTTTCATATTCAATAATAGGTTCCAAAATAGGTTCGCTGCTTCTTGCGAGGATTTTAGAAGGATCGTTTATATCTAAAAGTAAGGCACCCATGCAATATCTATCATTGTCATCCACACCATGGTAAAATTCAAGCCATCCTAAATCAGTTTTTAAAGGAGGCGAACCTGCACCTATTTTTTTACAATCCCATTTTCCATCTCTTGTTTCAATAAGGACTTTATGATTGCCCCAATGCAGAAGATTTGTAGACTCAGAAATCCATATCACGGCATTGCCTATACTTGGGGAAATTGGTCTGTTTAATGCATAATAATTATCATTTATTTTTTCGGGGAAAAGGGCAACATCTTTATTTTCTGTTGCAAATATCGCACCTAAATTTTCAAATGTTTTAAAATCATCAGTACTAGAAAGCATAACAACAATTCCAAATTTTGAAACAGCACTGTAAGTAATATAGTAAGAATCGTCTATCTTCGTAACTCTTGGATCCTCAATTCCAAAGGATTCATACTTGTTAGCTGGAAATATAAATGGTTTTTCATCAACTTTAAAGTGCTCCCCGTCCATACTTCTTGCAAGTCTGAAATGAGATATAGAAGTCAAATATTCAAAAGCGGCAACATTCCCTTTTTTATGTATAGCTCTTGAATCACTAAAATCATAATTTTCGTCATTTTTATTAAAAGTTTTTACTTTTAAATTAAGGTTATCATCTAAAAATGGAACCATGATACTTTTATCATCGCTGTTAATAGGACGTTCAGCTACTCTAAGAATCAGAATGGTTTCACCATTGAATACAGTTACGCCTGCATTAAAGGCACCTATAACCTCAAAATCTTTTCTTGAGGCTAGGACAGTTCCATGAGTTATTATTGGGTTATCACAATATCTGTTAATATTCATTATAAACTTCCTTTCATACAATTTTTAGTAAAATCAATAAATGGATTGTTTATTTCAATAATTTGTGATTCGGTGTCACTTACACCCGTATAAAGAAAAGCTTTTTCGCCATTAAGTATCATACCACCACTAAATATAACGTCATTAAGGTCAGGTCTTTTGCTTTCTCCTGGTAAGAAGTCACTCCTTTCTGCTAATATTTTAACATCTGAATATTTAGACGTTTCAGTGTCAAAAATAAATGACATGGAATAATAGTGACGGTTGTTATTTTCATCTGAGCAGGCTATGTGACCAAGAACACCAACATAATTATCAAATAGAGGATATATTGCATTAGTGCCTCCCCACTCAGAGTCTTCAAATAAGTCGTTAAGAAGAGATGCATTATTTATGATTCCAATACTTAAATGATCAATGGTATCAACCTTTGTAAAACCAATTTTACCTTTTCCACCTTTAATACCTTGAGGTCTTGAAAAAATACCAATTTCACCACTGTTTAGCTCTACTATCCTTAAATCTTTCATGTCATCAGGTCCTATAAAAAACAATTTTAGATTAAAGATATCTTTACCTTTATACATAACGGTTCTCCAGGATTCTATTTTGCCATTGATATTATTTGGGAAAATCTGCACACCGCCAATAATAAGGTCACCTTTAATTTTTGTAAAGAAAGGGTCTTGGAGATTAAAAACAGGAGAATTTACTACATGGCACCAATTATTATCATGTCTTTGAAAAAACATGACCTTAGAAAGTTCGCTGTTTCTGTCTTCAACTCTACCTGCTAGAGTTTCAATATCATTATCAAAAAATGGAGCAGTTATATTATATATATCTTTAATGGATACGCCTTTGAATGCAAGTTTTTTAGGGATTTTTTCATAATTATTTTCCCTATAATTTTTAAGAAGTTCTTTACAAGATAAAGCCATTACAATTACACCTCATAATTTTAATTTTATTCATGGTTCATTGTCCCATTAACTATAGTTTAAGTCAACCAAATAATGTAATTATTTTTAAAAATAATTATACTTAATATCGCTAAAAATAATAAGTGAAATGATGTAATCCTTATCAATAACAAATTTATATCTATATATTATTATAAAGGCAGAGAAACGCTTTTTTATTGCCACATTACAATGAAAGATTATAATCTTGTGTAAACTCATAAATATATTATAATGGGATTGTAACCAAAAGAAATACATTAATATTAAAGGGAGAATGATGGTACAACTATGCTGAATAAACGTTGTTCAAAGTTATTATATGAAATTATGAATGCCGACGGGTATATAAGTATTTTACAGTTATCCAAAGTCTTTGGGGTGAGTAATAGAACCATCAGGTACGACCTTGATAGGATAGATGATTTCTTAGAAAGTAGTAATTTGCCACAATTAATAAGAAAACCAAATGAAGGAATAGCTTATGAGTGTAGTGAAGTAGAAAAAAGCAAAGTTTTAGATTTGCTTGGTGAGATCGATTTAAATCAATATGTATTATCACAGGATGAAAGAATCACTATGATTCTTACTGAATTACTGGAAAGTAGAAATTATATAACAATGGAAAGGCTAGCAGAAATCATACTTGTAAGCAGAAGTACAATTATAAAAGATATGGAAAAGGTAAAGCAATGGCTTATAAATAGAAATTTGGAACTTAAAGCATGTAAAAATCATGGAGTAAGAATTATTGGAGAAGAAAAATATCTAAGGAAAGCAGCACTTGTTTTACTTACAGACAATGTAGACGTTTATAAGGCACTTAGTTTGATTAAGGCTTCTAAAATTTCAAAATCAGAATATGGGCTAGATAAGTATAAAAAACAGTTTTTTAAAGATATTGATCTTTCTTATATTGAAAATTGTTTGCATATTGCAGAAAAACAATTGGAAACAAAATTCACAGATGAGGCGTATTCAGGATTAGTTATACACATAGCTATTGCTATAAAAAGGATAAAAGAAAATAAGGATATTGTAATGGAAGAAAATGAACTGAAAGCTCTTGAAATCACAAATGAGTTTGTTGTTGCATCAAGTATCGCAAAAATACTTGAAAATAGGTTCCAAGTTGTTATACCAATTGATGAAATAGGATATATGGCAATTCATTTATTAGGAAGTAATGTTTCAATATCAAATAATAACGACGTGGATTGGGGGAGTATTGAATTTATTACTAATAATTTTATTAATAATGTTGGTTCAATACTTAGCGTTGATTTATTTGATGATAAGCAATTATTTGATGGTTTAATCCAGCACATAAGGCCTACAATATATAGGCTAAAACATGATCTTACATTAAAAAATCCTTTATTAAGGGAAATAAAAGAATCATACGAAAAAGTATTTTGTGCTATTAAAGGATCAGATTTTGGCATAGAAGAATATGCTGGCAATAAATTAAGTGATGAGGAAATAGGATATCTAACTTTACATTTTGCCGCAGCAATAGAGAGAAAGAAGGGTACTAATAAGAAAATTGTAAACGTTATAGTAGTATGTGCTACAGGAATGGGAACATCAAAACTTGTATCATCAAAAATACAATCCCTTTTTAATATAAATATAATTGATACAATAGCATACCACCACGTGGATGATGTGCTTAAAAATGGGAATGTTGATTTAATCATTACAACGGTACCAATTAAATTAGATACTAACAATATTCCGTGTATTGAGGTAAATCCTTTTTTAACAGAAAAAAATATAAATGATATTAGTACAGCCTTAAGAAAATACAATGGGGGATATGCAAGTAAACGTAATGTTTCATTAGAAAAAATAATTCAAATAATAGGTCATAGTTGCACAATTTTAAATAGTGAAACATTATCACAGGAATTAGCAAGCTATCTTTCAATAGCTAATGACTTTAAGAAGGGAGTGTTTGAACCAATGCTAGATGATTTATTGACAAATAAGTTTATAAGATTAAATGTAGATGCAGAAAATTGGGAACAAGCAGTAAGAGTTGGAGGAGAGATTTTAAAAAATAATGATGTAATAGAACAAAAGTATATTGAAGGGATGATTAATAGCGTTAAAACTTTAGGACCATATATTGTAATTGCTCCTGGAATCGCAATGCCTCATGCAAGACCAGATGAAAGCGTTAAAAAAATAGGTATGAGTCTTATAACTTTGAATAAACCAATTAACTTTGGTAATAAAGATAATGATCCAGTTACTATAGTAGTATGTTTATGTGCAGTAGATCATTCAAGTCATTTGAAGGCATTATCTGAGTTAGTTACATTTTTGGGAGATGAAAAGTTTATAACTATTGTTTCAAATGCAAAGGATTCTAGTGAAATAATAAATTATATTAAAAACAAAGGGGATATGTAAAAATGAATATTGTAACGGTTTGTGGGATGGGAATGGGAACAAGCTTAATACTTAAAATGAATATGGATGATATATTGAAGAAAAATGGAATAAAGGGCGAGGTTGAAGTATGTGATTTAGGATCTTTGGTTGGAAAAGTTGCAGATTTAGTTGTAACAACTTATGAACTAAAATCTCAAATTGAAGATAAAGGATACAATACTGTTTATGTTAAAAATGTTATTGACAAAAAGGCCATAGAAGAAAAAGTTATGGAAGCAATTAATAATTTAAATAAATAACAGGGTTTATCAAATTTTAAGTATACATTTAACAAAAAACGAGGGGGAAAAAAGATGAATTTTATTATTAGTTTTTTCAATGAACCTGCAATTATTGTAGGGATTATGGCACTAATAGGTCTAATTGCACTAAAAAAGCCAGTATCTAAGATAGTTACTGGAACATTTAAAACTATTATTGGTTTTATAATATTCCAAATTGGGTCAAGTGCAATTGCAGATGCTCTTGGAATATTAGGACCTGCGTTTGAAAGCGCATTTCATATGCAAGGAGTTGTCCCAACTAATGAGGCGGTTATTGCATTAGTCCAGAAAAATTTTGGAATGCAAATGGCTTTAATCATGGCATTGGGATTTGTTGTTAACCTTGTAATAGCTAGATTCACATCGTTGAAGTATGTATTTTTGACAGGACATCATATGTTATTTATGGCAGGATTATTAGCAGCTATATTAACTGTGATAGGTTTTAGTGGTCCTGAGCTTATAGTAGTAGGAGCTTTACTTTTAGGAGCCACTATGGTTATAACCCCGGCACTTGTTCAGCCTTATTATAGAAAGGTAACAGGAAGTGATTCTGTTGCAATGGGTCATTTTAATGCCCTAACTTATGTTATAGCAGCTGAAGTATCCAAACGAACAGGTAACAAGGAACACTCAACTGAAGATATAAATGTTCCAGAAGGTTTAAGCTTTTTTAAAGACAATGTAATATCTACAGCTATAGTTATGTTGATATTATTTATTGTCACATTACAACTTGCTGAGCCTAAAGTTGTAATAAAGCTAGCTGCAGGAGAAAATCTTATAGTATTTTCAATTATGGAAGCATTAAAATTTACCGCAGGATTTGTAATTGTGTTGCAAGGTGTTAGAATGATGCTTGCTGAAATAGTTCCAGCATTTAAGGGAATTTCGGAGCATATAGTTCCAAATGCAGTTCCAGCACTTGATTGTCCTGTAATATTCCCATTTGCACCAAACGCTGTAATAATAGGTTTTTTATCATCACTAGCAGGAGCTATAGCAATGTTCGCTATACTACCATTTACTGGACTTGCAGTTATGATCCCCGGATTAATACCAGCCTTCTTCGTTGGAGCTGCAGCTGGTGTTCTGGCTAATGCCCAGGGTGGATTAAGAGGAACAATAATAGGATGCTTTGTAAATGGAGCGATTTTAAATCTTTTACCTGCGTTTTTACTTCCACTACTTGGAAGTTTAGGATATGCAAATTCAACATTTGGAGATTCTGATTTTGTATTTGACGGAATAGTAGTTGGACACATTGGAAAAGCATTTTCTAAGGGCGGTATTTATGGTCTATTAATTGTAATAACACTAGTGTTCATTGGGCTCACTATAAAATCAAAAGGTAAAAATTCAAAAGAATCCAACGCATAAATTAAATACAAATGGCCAAGTTTTCTTGGTCATTTATATTTAAAAAAAGAATAATCAAAGGAGCGGTTGTTATGAAAATATTTATTGATACAGCAAATGTAGAGGAAATAAAAAAAGCAGCAGAACTAGGAGTTATCGATGGTGTTACTACAAATCCATCACTTATAGCTAGAGAGGGAAGAAACGTTAAAGAAGTAATAAATGAAATATGTGCCATAGTGGACGGACCAATAAGCGGAGAAGTTATAAGCACTGATTCACAGGGGATGATTAAAGAAGGAACAGAGCTTTCAAAAATAAATAAAAATATAATAGTTAAAATACCAATGTGCTTAGAGGGATTAAAAGCTGTATCACAACTTCATAAAAGTGGTATAAAAACTAATGTAACTTTAATCTTTTCTGCGCAACAAGCACTACTTGCGGCTAAAGCAGGGGCAAGTTATGTCAGTCCTTTTGTAGGAAGACTGGATGATGTAGGTAATGGTGGAATAGAAGTTGTAGCTGATATAGCCGAAATATTTAAAATATATGGCATTAAAACAGAAATAATTGCAGCAAGTATAAGAAATCCCATGCAGGTACTACAGGTAGCAAAAGTAGGTTCAGATATAGCTACGATACCGTACAAATTAATAATACAAATGACTAAACATCCATTGACAGATAGTGGCATGGAGAAATTCATGGATGATTATAATAATTCTATAAAATAAATGGTTTAGGTGGGATTTAAAAAATGAATATAGATGAATTAGCGATAAATACCATTAGAATGCTGTCTATAGAAGGTGTAGAAATAGCGAACTCTGGACATCCTGGTACTCCAATGGGAGCAGCTCCTGCTGCTTTTGAATTGTGGGCAAATAATCTAAAACATAATCCCAAAAACCCGAATTGGATAGACCGAGACAGATTTATTTTGTCCTCAGGTCATGCGTCAATGCTTTTATATGCACTGCTAAATGTTTTTGGTTATGACTTATCCATAGAAGATATAAAAAATTATAGACAGTGGGGAAGTAAAACTCCAGGACATCCTGAGCACGGAGTTACTACAGGAGTTGAGGTAAGTACAGGTCCACTAGGACAAGGTGTTGCAAATGGGGTTGGAATGGCAATAGCAGAAGCTTATCTTTCAGAAAAATTTAATAGACCCCAATATAATATAGTAGATCATTATACTTATGTTTTAGCAGGGGATGGGTGCATGATGGAAGGAATCTCCAGCGAAGCAGCATCTCTAGCTGGGACACTAGGACTCGAAAAACTTATACTTCTTTATGATTCAAATAATATATCAATAGAAGGAAGTACAGATATAGCTTTTAGAGAAAATGTTACAGCTAGATTTAAAGCTTATGGATGGCAAACCATTGAAGTTGAAGATGGTAATGATATTGAAGAAATTAATAGTGCTATTCATAAAGCAAAACTTGAAAAGAGTAAACCAAGCCTCATAAAAATTAATACTATTATAGGTTATGGTGCACCAAAGGCCGGAACTTCAGCAGTCCACGGAGAACCCTTAGGCAAAGAAGGAATAAAAAGTACAAAACAAAATTTACACTGGGATTACAAAGAAAAGTTTTATGTTCCTTCACAAGTAAAAGAACACATAAAGGGTATTCAGGGAGGATTACAAGAAGAAGAAAATAATTGGAATGAGCTGAGAAAGGCTTATGACATGGATTATCCTGAACTTTCAAAGGAATTTAATATGTGGATGAGTGGTAAAATCCAAGAAAAGCCAATCAATATTGAAAGATTAAAGGAATTTGAAAAGCCCATAGCAACAAGAATGGCATCTTATATAACAATAAACAAACTGGCGAAACTAATACCCAATATTATAGGTGGTTCTGCAGATTTATCTCCATCAAACAAAACATACATGGAGGGAGAAGGAGATTTTTCTAAAGAAAATCACGGTGGGAAAAACTTTCATTTTGGAGTAAGAGAACATGCTATGGCGGCTATTGCAAATGGAATTAGTATTCACGGCGGACTTAAAATATTTGTATCCACGTTCTTTGTTTTTAGTGATTATATGAAAGGTGCAATGAGGATGTCAGCTATCATGGGATTACCGGTAATTTATGTTTTGACCCATGACAGTATAGGTGTTGGAGAAGATGGACCTACCCATGAACCTGTTGAACAGTTAGCTTCACTTAGGAGTATTCCGAATTTAATGGTTATAAGACCAGCTGATGCTAAGGAAACTGCAGAAGCTTGGATGCACGCTCTTGCTAAAGATGATGGACCCACAGCATTAATTCTTTCAAGACAAACATTACCTTTATATAAGGAAACAGGAGATCAATTAAATAAAGGGGCATATATATTAAAAGACTCAGATAAAAGCGAACCTGATTTGCTTTTAATGGCATCAGGTTCCGAAGTTGAATTAATATATAAAGCAGCGAGTGAACTTGATAAAATTGGCATTAAAGCTAGAGTTATTAATGTCCCATGTTTTGAAATATTTGATGCACAGAGTGATGAGTATAAAGAAAGTGTTATGCCTAGCAACGTGAGAAAAAGAATTGCTGTTGAAGCGGGTAGTTCATTTGGATGGCATAAATACTCTGGAATTGATGGTAAAGTTATAAGTATAGATCATTTTGGTGCATCTGCACCAGGAAAAATTCTGTTTGAAAAATTTGGGTTTACAGTTGATAATATAGTGGAGAAATCAAAACTGTTATTAAAAAAATAGTAGGTGTTAAAGGGTATATGACAATATTAGTTTTCTTGCATTTATATTTTTATAAAACATATAATGTACTAATATAATGCATTGACTACATTTATTTACAATGGTTTACATATAAATGAGTAGGAGTGGATATTGTGATTGCCCTAAAAAACATAAATAAAAGCTATGCAATAGGACGTGAAAAATTTTATGCATTAAAAGATATAAACTTAAAGTTATATTCAGGTGAATTTGTAGCCATAATTGGTCCTTCAGGTTCAGGGAAAACCACCTTAATGAATATAATTGGTTGTCTTGATACTCCAGATAGTGGAGAATATTACATTGATGATGAAAATGTGGCGAAGTTAAATGATAGTAGATTAGCAGAAATCAGGAACTGTAAAATAGGATTTGTATTTCAACGATTTAACTTGCTACCAAGACTTACAGCTTTTGAAAATGTGGAGCTTCCATTAGTGTATAGAGGTTTAAATAACAATGAGAGATACGAAAAAACTATGAAATCTATTGAGATGGTTGGTATCATAGAAAGAATGAAACATAAACCTAGTGAGATGTCAGGAGGTCAGCAACAAAGAACTGCGATTGCAAGAGCAATCGCTGGAGAACCTGAAATAATACTTGCAGATGAGCCCACTGGAAACCTGGACAGTAAGTCTGGAAAAGAGATAATGAATATCTTAACAAGATTAAATAATCAAGGTAAAACGTTGATGCTAATAACTCACGATAAAGAAATGGCAAAATATGCACAAAGAATAATAAGAATTAGTGATGGGAAGATTAATTAATATATGAGTTTTACCAAGGAAAAGACTAGCATTATGCTAGTCTTTTTTGAAATGCGTAAAATAACTTTAAAAAACTATTGTTTTATATTATTATAATAGTATAATAATGACTATAAAGCGATATTGTACTGACTGGTCATTATTGTTTTAGGCAAATGGGTTTTGCTATTAGAATAGATGAAATTTAAGAACTACAGTTCAAATTATATGGAGTGATATTATGAACAAAACAAAAAATGCCATTTTTGAAGCTGCAATAAAGATTTTTTCAAATAGGGGTTATACAGGTGCTACCATGGATGAAATTGCCATAAGTGCTGGTGTGGCTAAAGGTACCTTATATTATCATTTTAAAAGTAAAGAAGAGATTTTCAAATATATTGTTTCAGAAGGAATGAATATTATAAGGGAACAAATAGATACAGTTACAAAGGTTGAAGAGGGTCCTGTTGAAAAATTAAGAGCTATCTGCAAAGTTCAACTTGGGATGGTATATAACAATAGAGATTTTTTTAAGGTTGTAATGAGCCAACTGTGGGGTCAAGAACTTAGGCAGTCAGAGCTTAGAGCGGCCATAAGAGATTATATCAATCATATAGAGAATTATCTTAAAGAGGCTATTAAAGTAGGCTATATTAAGGAAGCAGAAACTTCATTTATGGCATATACATTTTTTGGAACGATGTGTTCTGCTGCCGTATTTGAGTTAATAAACGGTGAAAACAGTGACGTAGATGAAGTTATCGAGAAAGTAATGTCGTATATTTTACATGGTTTAAGTGTTTAATGTAAACATTTAGATTTAGGGATAAAGGCCAAAGTTAAAGTTAAAGTTAATATGCTCGAAAATATAAACATACATATGTAATTAGAATACATTAAAATGGGTTTGTCCTAAATACATATTAATTATATGCATGTTTTTCGTTTTTTTGGTATATACAGGCATAGAAGAATTAAGATATGTTGTACACCATTAACATATAATCAAAAAAGAGGTATAAATACAACTCACCAGTCAGTTTATATTTGTTATAATATCAATTTCATTGATTTGTATTACCAAAAATAATTATAGGGGTGGGTTTATGAATTTTCTTAGAATAGCTTGGAGAGATTTTAAGAGCATGTTAACTAACAGAATCGTTAGAGTATCTGTTATAGGTATTATTGTGATACCGCTACTGTATAGTTTGCTTTACCTTGCAGCGTTTTGGGATCCCTACAGCAGACTACAGGATATGCCTGTAGCGGTAGTAAATCTTGATAAAGGCGGTGAAAAAGACGCTGAATCAGTGAATTATGGGAAAAACTTAGTTAATAAGCTTAAGGAAGATAAGCAATTAGGTTGGAGATTTGTAACTAAGGATGAAGCTGACAAGGGTGTTAAGGGAAGTAAATATTATGCAGAATTTATTATTCCAGAAAATTTTTCCGATGAAGTACTAAGTGCAAAAAATGGGAAACCAGTGCAAGCTAATATTACTTTTTCTGCTAATGAAAAAAGGAACTTTTTAGCAGCACAGATTAATGGAAAAGTTGAGGTACAATTAAAAGCAACTATAGTAAAAACTATTACTAACGAATATGCAACTCAAACATTTGATAGTCTTTATGAATTAAAAGATGGATTAAATACTGCTACAAATGGAAGTAATGATCTTAAGAATGGACTCGGTACTGCTAAAGATGGAGGAGATCAACTTAAAGATGGGATTGGTCAAATCAAAAATAAAATTCCGGATTTAGCAAGTGGAATACAAAAATTATCTGATGGATCAGCTACTTTAGAGAATGGAGTTGATACCACTGCTGTTGATTCTAATGGTAGTCCTACAGGATTAAAGAGTGGAGTTAATCAACTTAATTCGGGTATTGGAACTATTAATAGTGGGCTTGCGGGTCTAAACACAGCGGTAAATGTGGGAACTAATGGACAACCAAGTTTAAATAGTGGAATAACTTCTTTGTACAATGGAATAACACAGCAGTTAGCACCAGGTGTTGCTTTACTAAATGATGGAATAACAAAACAACTAGCACCTGGAGTTACATCTATATATAATGGGATAACAGATCCAGATCCAACTAAAGGCTTAGCAGCAGGCGTTGGAACATTAAATACTGCAATAAATACTGGAACATCAACTGAGCCAAGTTTAGTTGCAGGTGTAACAGCAGTAAATGCAGGAACTGCTAACCTTTCTGTTGTAGTAAAAACTGTTGCAGATACAACAAGTGAATTAAACTCTTTGGTTAGTGAGTACAGTACTACTACAGATGTCAATAAGAAGGCTGCAGACTTAGCAACTATAATGGCAATAATACCACAACTTAATTCAGGAACAACAGGGTTAAATACTGCAGTAAATGTGGGTGCAAATGGAAAACCAAGTTTAGTAGCAGGAGTT
>Ga0255362_1000057_pt1 | contig 30661 bp, 36 predicted proteins | sample GFST75r2metaG_FD_186000 | JGI IMG/M metagenome (GOLD analysis project Ga0255362, IMG submission 186000)
AGAACTTCTTTTTGTACTCATAAATTTACCTCCATTATTTTTTTGAATTACGAATTATCGTAAATTCATTTGCTTACTCATAAATTCACCATACATGTTTCTCATACTATCCCAATCAATGCAACCCATTTTTTCTATTACCTATAATCCACCCCATGCCATAGCAGATTTGACTTCAATAGGTTTATCTTTTCCAATTTTATTATAGAGCCAATCTTCTAAATCAAAATATGCACTCATAGGACGTTCTTTTGTTTTATACTGGTCTATTACTTGTTTTAATGCGTCTTTCTCATGCGCATAAACATTTATTTCACCTTTTTCGATTCTTTCAAGTAAATCCTTTAATGATGATAATACCTCTGTTTTTTCTAATCCTGCCATGAAATTTCCTCCTCATATTTTAATATCACTTTTGTACGTACTTGTTTAAAATTATTATCCTTCTGTCTCAGGACTTATATCTGCATCCAATTCCTTTAAGAAATTTCTTACACTATAATAAAGCTTCCTATATATCTCAAAACCAGTGTTAATATTAGCTGTAAAAATGGTGTCATAAAGATATAGATCTTGTATACTTGATAACCTTCCTAAGAAAGCCTTGGGAAGATACAAGCTTCTGTATTTTCCCGCCTTTATATTTTCCATGCCGTTCTTATCTTCAATGACTAAGTAAATCTTAATACCTTTTGTTTTGGCTCTTTGTAGTTCACGTATGAGCCGTACATCATCCCTAGTATCGGTTTCCTCTGATAAATTTCCCGCAAGTTCATCTACACTATTTTTCCTTTCAACCGCCACTGGAAAATATATGTCTCTGTAAATTCCCATATCAGGTCTTTTTGTAATGATGGCTGTATAATCACCTTCATCAATCTTTTTCTTTTTATACTGGACATTTTTTTTGTCAAAGTAATCCAAAACATGGCTGTTAACTTGCTCCCTAGTATCATACAGAATACAGAAGTTTTCCTTCAGTAGTTTCTTGATTTCTGTTTCTGTGAATTTATAATGTATTTGCACTTATATGCCTCCTTTATTTTTACGGTGTTTTTCTTTGTTTGCTTATTTATACACAAATTCCTTTTATTGACATAGTGGTTTTTATCCTCTATAATAAAAATTGAAGTTTATATTAAAAAGGAGATTGTTATTTATGAAAGGAATTTTTAAAGTTTTACTGTCTCTATCATTTTCTCTGGTCTTTGTAATGACCTTCGCTATTTCTGCGCATGCTAGTCCGGCACCTCCTTTAACAAACTTACAGTTTGAGTATGTTAGTACTGATACTTTGGTCTCTCAAGGATGGTTACAGTTCTACGACATATCAACAGGACAAAATTATACTTCAAGTACCTACCCACTCTCTGGATCTACATTAAAACTTGCAATTTTTAGATATGGTTACGGCGATAACCCTTTTCTTTCTGTAAATGGCAGCAATGTCTCTTATAAATATGATCCCAATGAAACATCTCACTATTGGGTAGACTCACTTAATGAAGTAGTTGCATTTAGAGATTTTATTATTATACCTTTAAGTGATTTATCATCTGGTTATAATACTTTAAACATAAAATCAACAAGTCTTAATTCTCCTTGGAATACATTAACAGATACTATAACTATATATAAAGGGGATAACACAGCTACTGTTTATAAATCAAAAAATAATTTACAAAGCAACTTTACAAAAGTCTTACCTAACTTACCTTCATATAAATTAAAATTGCATAAGTAATTACTTATAAAAGGTGGCTCGAAAGGTCACCTTTTTATTATGCCATTTGGTCTTCAAAATGGGATGTCACCATCATCAATAGGTGTAATGTCTACTCCAATATTATAATTTGGTGCTTTATTGGGTTCACTTGGTTTATAACTTGTACTATCTGCACTGGTTCCCTTGTCTTGCATAAACTCAAAATCTTCCACAACAACATCAGCGCTCCATCTATTATTACCGTCTTTATCAACATACTTATTTATCTGAAGCCTTCCGCTTACCCCAAGTCTGTGACCTTTTAAAACAAAATTAGCAATTGCTTCAGCTCTCTTGCCAAAGCATGTGCAATTTATAAAATCAGCCTCCTGTTCCTTAGATTTATCAAACCGAGGTCTGTTGACTGCCAAAGTGAATTTAGTTATTGCGTTACCATTTCCTGCTGCAAACTTAAGCTCAGGATCTCTTGTTAATCTTCCAACTAAATCTATTTTATTCATTCCCTTCCTCCTCACTTTCAACTATTTCAGTGCTTTCATGAGAAACTTTAAAATGTGCTATCTGCTCCATGAGTTTATCAACCTTGGCAACTACTACTTTAAAATCTTTTATTCCTGTCCCATTAATCTCTCTAGTAACCAACGTCTGCAATGCCATCTTTACATTTGGGGTAAAAGCTATTGAGTCCCAAACTTCATTACCTTGATTTTTGCCACCTTGTACTATTCTTCTCTTGAATAAAGTCACATTTAAATCATTAGGAGCTTCTATCTTATAATCCTCATTTATGTTATTAAATGTAGGTGCAACCCTTATAGGTAAGTTTTTTAATTCTTTATTCTCTTTCAAGAGCTCCAAATATGAAACTTTTCTATCTTTTTCATGTAAATCTATATACGTTCTCATAGCTTCATTGAATTCACCATAATCTATTTTCTCTCTTGGCATCTATTTCACTCCCTTAAATTTTATCTGGCTGTTATCTTCCCCTGGTTCAAAGTGATCTTCTAATATATAACTTGATTCTAAATCAGCCGTATGAAGAGCAACCGCCGCATTGCATATATTCCATGAAGCACTTATATTGTTATAACTTTGGCTAGGCTCAAATCCACCCATATGCCATCTGATTATGATTACTTCACTTTTTGTAAGCCTTATAAACTGTTGAAGAATAATTACACTTTTTTCTCCATGTCCAACCGGAAATAAATCATTTACCCCATAGGCGGGTATCTTTGCCCATTTTGGTTTTTCTCCAGAAGCTGCAGTATTTACGTTTTTATCATAGACAGTATAAAAATTAACTTTACATAAATCATGGAGCAATGCGGTTATCGCTAAAGTATCATCACTAAGTCCAAAATCATATTCCTTATTCTTCTTTTTAAATAAGTTGTATACATTAAGGCTATGTTGTGCCAATCCTCCTGCGTAATTCCCATGATATTTTGTTGAAGCAGGAGCGACAAAGAAGTCGCTCTCTATTAAATATTTAATGATATTATCCATACCCTTTCTTTCTGTATTACTTAACAAATTTATAATTTGATCTTTAACATCTTCTATATTCCTCACTAAAATTCTCCTTTCTAAAATGGTTCAGGATCATCCGCTATTTGCTCTTTGTTTTCTTCTACTGGAGTGGACTCAACATCAACTATCTCCTCATATGCCTCAACTAACTTAAGTAATTCATTTGCATTATCATAGGTTAGTGCTCTTAAACTTATCTTGTGTGTATTTGCAAATGCTTCAAGCTTAGCCACATCTGAATCTTTGCCCTCACCAGTTACAAGTCCCTTTTGGACACCTAACTGCATTAAATACTGTTTTTGTTCCGTTTGCACTGGTTTTGGTGGCTTTGGTACCTCGTTTTCTTTTTCAAGTTCTTTCTCAGGATCAACTGGATCAGTACTTAATTCCTTATCATCAATATCCATTTCCTCCACTACATATAATCCCTCAAATTCTTCCGGATATGCTTCTCTTAAACCTTGTACTAATGCAACTTTTCTTATCATTGTAGCTGGTCTTTGGGTCCAGTTAGAATTAATTGATCCATCAGCTTTTTTACCTATATATTCATCTAATGTAACTGTAATCTCAGTAGGATACTTTCTATTCTTTTTATAAACTTTGGTCCACCCACCAACTAATTGTTCTTTACCCTTTAGATAGAAAGTTCCGCTTCTTTGCTCTACTTCTTTTTTAAGATTTACAACTATTATTCCCGCTTCATGCCCTTCACTGTCTGGATTTCTTGATTCCCTTTTGGTAAAAGTATCTTTACCAACAATCATAGCTGCAGGTCTAGTTCCAAACTTAACGAGGTATGCTTCTCGTAGGAATGGATTAAGCTTTTGACCTTTGCATAATTGAAGGAAAACTCCAATCTCTTCATCTGTTATTTGTGACGGATTACCACTAACTAAATACTTTTTTACTATTGTAGATGTTAGCTTTATTTTTTCGCCATTAACCTCATACTCAACTCTACCCATTGCTAAAACATCAGTGTTATCATTATTGTTTCCCATTATTTAAGCACCTCCACTTCTAATTCTTTTCCCTTTACAACTCTTGCAACTATCATTTGAGTTTTTAACTCTTGAATTTCTGTTATACTCTCCGCATCATCTATGAACACAGGAAAATGAAAATCCATTATGTTTGATATAAAGTTACTCATTTCAAGCCCTGCCTTTATTTTTTCAGATGCTGAAATTTTATTAAATTCTCTGCCTTCATAAAGGATTTTATAATCCTCTTTAAGTTCTCCATCCTTAGTTAACTTCTCAAACTGCAGCTTAACTTTATTTAAATATTTGCCAATAGTCTCAGTTTGATTCTTAAGCTTTATTGAGTTGTACTGTTTCCCCGCATCTATAGCAAACTTAAGTTCAGCCATTTTGAACTTGGAATTTTCAATACCTTTTTTAGATTTCTCAACATCATGCTTGATTTTTTCATTCTGTTTCTTAAGTGATTCTATGCTTGAGTTATGAGCAAAGACTTCTCTCTCTTCTTGGTCCAGTTTTTCTACTTTTGATTTTAGTGAAATTATCTCTTCTTTTCTGGACTCCTCTTCCTTTGCATTTTCTTCTGTAAGCTTATTTATTTCCTTTTCAATAGTTTCTATTTGAAATTTAAGGCTTGTCTCCCACTCAAGAACAACCTTTGCATTTTCAGCTTTTGTGATATTATTCTCTTTTTCTAGTTCTTCTATTTCTAATGCTTTGGCTATACCTTTTTTATATACTATTAACAATTCCGCTTCTAAACTTTCTTCTAGCGTTGCGTTAAGGTCTATCTGATTACCACAGCTATCGCAAGTTACTGTGTTTTTTCCCATATTGTCTATTTTTGATTTAATCTCTTTGTATCTCTTAAGCAAATTGGCCTTCTCGGATTTTTGTATACTAGTATCTTTTACATGTTGTTCACCAAAGTATCCCCTCTGCACTTCTCTTTCAAGTTTTCCTTTCTTATTTTCTAATTCCTCAAGCTTAGGGTCTTTATCTATAGATTCTAAATTCTCAAGTTGTCCCTCAAGCTTTTTCAACTCTGTATCATCAAATGTTTTTTTCTCAGGAATATCTATTGCCTTGGCACCTTCAATAACTCCTTCTAAGAATATGATGTTTTCCTCTTCATCTTTGTACTCTAACCTTTTATCCACTAAAAATGTCTCTGGTGTTCTAAAGTTATTCTTTTCTAATTTTTCCTTTAAAAAATCCCCTAGCTCTACGAATATCTCCTCTTTACTAACAGGTTTTAATATGCTTCCTAATAAATTCTTTGCATCCTTTGGGGCTAGACTTGGAAAATAGTAAGGATTAAATATACTTAAAAAGACATCTTTACTTTTATATAGCTCTCTCGATATGTCATTATTGGTTACCTTACTATCATTGAGATAGATCTCATTGCTTGCACCCTTTTTTCTTCTAATTAATACATTTTGCTTCCCATCTACCTCATATTCCAGTACAACTTCTGTTACCTTGGGTTTCTTATCGTTGATTAGTTTAGCTGTAGCCTTTTCATTACCATCTATTCCACAGCCTGTTATAGCCCATATAATAGCTTCACCTATTGAAGATTTACCTTTTCCATTGTCAGCGGTGATTGATGTTCTAAATCCTAAAGGAAATTCTTTTTCTTCAAAATATCCCTTGAAACCTTTGATTGAAATTTTACTTATATTAACTTTCATTATCTCGTCTCTCCTTATCTGCTACAAAATGTACTACATACTCACCATTTTCAAGTGTCCGTAATGAATATTTGTTTTCACTGTTTATATCAGAAGCATTTACAGTGCTCCAAGGTGTAACCATGAAAGAAAGTTCATGATATGCATTCATATATTCAGCAATTTTATTCCAAGCTTCTTGATAACTAATTTCTCTTGCTTGCTTAATTTGTGCCTTCTGTTTTCTATTCATTTTTTCCCTCCATTGATTTTTTACCTGTTTTCATATACAATTTAATTGAATGTTTTACTTTGGCTCTTTTTATAAGAGCTCTTTTTTATTTAATTCTTTATCAAGTTCCTGAGACTTCTGAACAACTCTTGCATCTGTAAGATTGTAATTACAACTTTCAATAAGCTTGTACAATTCCTCTCTAAGTTTCTCCAAGCTCTATTCCTCCTCTACTTGCTTTTCAACCTGAACAAATTTGCCATCAGTAACTATAACATCACCGCCCTTTTCATAAATAAACATTGCTGCTTCTATGCTCATTACCTCACCTACATAATATTTTCTTGTCATATAGTTTCACCTCCTAACAATTCTTATAGTTGTTATAAACAAGATGTATTGTACTCTCAGCTACACCGAAATAGTTACCTATCTCTTTCCATGTGATGCCCTCACTCCTGTATATCTCAATATCATGTAAATCTTTATCTGTCCAAGGAAATCTTAAATTTTTAACTATCTGACCACAGAATCTATCTAATCTTTTAAAGGCTATCTCTGGTGGACACTCTTCCTCTATAGCAATGTAAAGTGCCATTAGATTTTCAAATACCACAAACATCACTTCCTCACTGCTCTTCTGTAGAAAATTTGATACAATCATCTGCCTCATCATAATAAAATCTTTGTAGAAAATATCCTTCATTGTCTTCATCAAATGTTTTGTAACCATTCCTACTGAGGACTGAAAGGTTTTGATTTAACATTTCAAGGATTATTTCAAACTCTTTGTTCTTCATTACTTGCATGCCTCCAAATCCAAAATTCTCTCAGACATACTTTCAATTTCTGCTATAAGATTTTCATTAGTTTTGCTGAGTTCATAAAGTTCTTTGCCCATTTTGGTCTTTTCACCTGAGAGTTTTATATTTTTACCTTTAGTTCTCATATTCTCACTCTCTAATTCCTTTATCCTCTGTATCAGAGCCTTTTCCACCTCACCTAACAATTACATCACCTTCCTTTAAAATTTTATCTAGCACCTCTTTAAAGGTAATTTCAGCCACTGTCTTACCTGTCTTAGTATCAAAAATCTCATTGTTATCAAAATCAAACTTAGGTTTTGTTGGTGATACTGCTTGTACTGGTTTTATATCCATACTTTTCACCCCAAGTTCTTAAAAGTTATTAATTCGCCATAATCCAAATCACGGATATATTTTCTGTTTGTAATCCTTAATTCACGAAACTTAACTACATTGAGATTCCAAGGTAATAACAAATCATTTTTTACTATTTGAGCTATAACCTTTTGACGATTATTCATGAAATCAGCTTCCTTTTATTTATTAGCCATTGCGGCACTTAAGAAATACTTGTCCTACATTAGATATGGTATTGGTTAAGAATTGGTTTTGTTACTCATTTTCTAATCCAGATTTCGACTAGCTTACTTTGTCTCTTATGGTTACCTTTGTTTCAATTCCATATTCTTCAAGGATGATTTTTTCTATAACATTTGCAACGCATTTAAGTGCTTTCTCCTCTTCTTCTGGCGTTATATTAGGACTAACTATAGTAACTGTAGACATATTCACCACCTCATTAAATTTTATTTAACTTGTAGATTGTCCTATTCCTCGTGTTTTGAGTTTTCTAATTCTTTCTCTAGTTCAATAATAATTTCCTCGAAAATATCATCTGCATTCATCTTTTGGTACCTCCCTATAAAAATAACTTGTGTCTTTCCCATATAAGGTAGCTAGTGTTTTTATAGTTTTTGCTAGTGGGTTTTTTGAAGTACCTTTTTCAAGCCTCCAAATTGAAACTCTTGAAATTTTTGTTTCATTTACAACTTCATTTATGTTTAATCCCATGCTTATTCTAGCTTGTCTTATTAGTTGCGAATCTATGTTCATAATGTTGCTCACCTCCTTGGTATATTTATATTATGAAACAATCCGTTACATAAATCAAGGTAATAATTCCCTGTTATATCCATTTATCTCGCTAATGCTCTGTATTTCTTCATATTTCTCATTGTAACAATATGTTTCATTTAATTTAAGAAAGGTATTGAAATGTTTCAAAATGTTTCATATAATATATATAGAAGCATATTATGTATACATATATAAGGGGTAGATAAAATGTTTAGTAGCAAGCTGAAGGAATATAGAAATAGTTTAGGATTGACACAAGAAGCCTTTGCCGACAAAACTGGAATATCAAGAGCCATCATAGGAATGATAGAATCTGGTCAAAGACCTCCGTCTCAAAAGGTAGTAATGAAATTATCTGAGTATAGCAATAAAAGTATTGATTGGTGGTACGGTAAGGAAGATAAGAAAAAAGAATGGGGAAGTTTAAATGATCTTGATATCTTGCTAGATTATATGATTGAACAAAAATTGATCGATGAAAAAGGTAATAGGGATGATAAAACTGAGGCCTATATAAAAAAGATGTTAGATGCAGAAATAGACAAAAAATTAAAGAAGAAATATCAATAGAGGAGTAATTCAATGGATAAAATTTGTATATATTTAAGGAAGTCAAGGGCAGATGAAGAACTTGAAAAAACATTGGGTCAAGGTGAAACCTTATCAAAACATAAGAGGGCATTGCTAAAGTTTGCTAAAGAAAAGGGATTAAACGTTACTGAAATCAAAGAAGAAATAGTTTCTGGAGAAAGTTTATTTTTTAGACCTAAAATGTTAGAACTATTAAAAGAAGTTGAGGACAAACAGTACAATGGTGTCCTTGTAATGGATATGCAACGTTTAGGGCGCGGGGATATGCAAGACCAAGGATTAATACTAGAGACTTTTAAGAGTTCAAATACAAAGATTATAACTCCACAAAAGACATATAATCTTAACAACGAGTTTGATGAAGAATATAGTGAATTTGAAGCCTTTATGAGTAGGAAGGAACTAAAGATGATAAATAGACGTATGCAAGGTGGAAGGGTAAGAAGTATTGAGGATGGCAATTATATATCCCCCAATGCTCCATTTGGTTATGATATAGATTATATAGGCAAGGACAGAACATTAAAACCTAATCCTGTTGAATGCGAAATTACTAAATTAATATTCAAAATGTATTGTGAAAACAGTGGTTCGGGTGTTATTGCGAATTATTTGAATAGTTTAGGATATAAAACCAAGAAAGGCAATATTTTTGAAAGAAGCTCCATAATATTTATTTTAAAAAATCCCATTTACATTGGAAAAGTAACATGGAAAAAGAAAGAAATAAAAAAATCCAAGCAACCAAATAAAATAAAAGATACAAGGACTAGGGATGTATCTGAATGGATTATTGCTAAGGGAAAACATGAACCTATAATAGATGATTATATTTTTGAAAAAGCACAAGAAATATTGAGAGGTAAGTACCATATTCCTTATCAAATTACAAATGGTGCAGCTAATCCTCTGGCAGGCATTGTAATTTGTAGTGTTTGTGGAAATAAAATGGTATTGAGAAAATATAAAGAGGGGCAACAACCGCATTTGATTTGCACTAAAAAGTGTGGAAATAAAAGTAGCAGATTTGATTTTATTGAAAATGATATAATTGAAGCACTGGACAATTATTTGAAAAATAAAGAAACTGATGTAGGAACCAAAGATATTAATGACGATATATACACCAGACAAATAGATACACTAACAAAAGAACTTGTGATACTAAATTCACAGAGACTTAGATTGTTTGATTTATTGGAGCAAGGTGTCTATGATAATAATACATTCGTAGAGCGTTCTAATAATATTACAAAACGTTTAGATAGCGTTGAAAAGGAGATTAAAGCACTAAAATTAATAGTTGAAAATCATACTAAAAAAGCTATAAATAAATCAAATCCTCAGATAAAAAAAATAATAGATAACTATAAAACATCAAAAAATATTGCATATAAAAATGAATTATTGAAAAGTATATTATTTAAAATTGAATATGCAAAAACTAAACAACAATCTGGCAATGATTTTAACATTAAGCTATTTCCAAGGTTTTAACGTACATCTATCCTGTCGAAGGTTATTCATTACCTTCTTTATCAATACCTATTGGATCATTAAGATATACTTCACCTTTTGATTTTTTGTTATTTCTTATAAGCATTAGAATTTCATTTTCGATACATCTAGCTGCATAAGTTGCTAGTCTTGTGCCTTTTTTAAAATTATAGGAATCGATAGCTTTTATTAGACCCACAGTACCTATGGATATAAGATCATCAGAATCCTTACCTGAAAATGAATATTTTTTAACAATATGTGCTACTAGTCTTAGATTTCTCTCGATTAATATACTTTTTGCTAGCTTATCTCCGGCACTTAATTTTTCTAAGTAGTTCCTCTCTTCACTTTCAGTTAATGGTTTTGGAAATGAAGCACCATTTCCAACATAAGCTGTTAAAAAAGTAATATTTCCAAACATATTTAATAAACAATATATTATAAACACAAAGATGCTCCCTCCCTTAGCGCTCAATAATATATTATGTGCGTAATTTTAAAATGTGCATGTACTATTAACTATTTATTAAGTTCCTCAACTATCTTCTTAAATATTGGTGCAGCAGTTGTTCCTGCTTCTTGACTATTTTGTATATCTGGTACAAGTATCACAGTAGAATAATATTTATTTTTAATTTTAAAAAATCCCACAAACCATGCATCCACATGACCTTCATCTTTATTTTCAACTCTTGTTGCAGTTCCTGTTTTTCCTCCTACATCATTGTTTGCAACATATGCTAGTCTTCCTGTTCCATTTTCATTGGAAACTACCTGCTCCATTTCTCCTTTTATAAAATTTGAAGTATCTGTATCTAATATTTTTTTTGAGGTGATTTCTGGTTTGGAAATTAAATTATCATTATTATCCACATATCCTTCTATGATAGTAGGTCTTACGTATATACCATTATTTATTACTGTATTGGGTAGACTCAACGCTTCAAGTGGTGTCATCCTGAATTTTTCACCTATAGACAAAAGGCTTAAATCACCAGTTGATAATGGATCCATGTTTAGGTTCCCATGCTGCTCATAATTAAGCCCTAAAACTTTGTCAAATAAGCCTTGCTCATTAGCATATTTATATATGCTATCATAACCTGTTTTATTGCCAATTTTCATGAATACTTCATTTGAAGACACAATGAATGCCTGTAGTAGATTATAATTCCCCTTTTCGCCACTTTCACTATATTTGCCATCATCATGAAATATCTCCGATGTATTTATAGCTTTACTTTGTAATCCAGCTTCTTCAACTATTATTTTAAAAATCGAACCTGGAAAAAGGTAACCATCTTGTATTCCTGCATTTATATTACCTTTATATTTGTCCTTTTGCGTAAGAACTCTTATTTTTCCAGTATCACTTTCCATAACCACTGCACCAATCTGCTTATAATTCTTAAACTCATCATTATCTAAAATTTCATTCACCTTGTCATTCATGTCCTGGTCAATTGTAAGCTTCACATTTGTTGTGCTTTCAAGTTTCTTATCATTAACATTTGTCAAATTACCATTATCATCACTTTGAAAATATTTTTCTGTATAACCATTTTTTAAAACCTTATTGTAGATTTGCATCTCTAAAGAGTTACTGGCCTTGTCTTTGCCATTATTATCTTTGACATTGGTTAATGTATTACATATATCCGACGCTTCACTTCTATTTACTTTGTAATATATATAAGAGTAAACTCCATTAACTCCCTTTATTTTGTTGATTTTATCATAAGTTTGTTCATCAACTTTCCAATATATCTTGGAACTTTTATTTGTTATGTCATCGTTAAATAAATCATAGTTACTATTATAGTTTTTCAAAGTATATGTAAGTGCTCTCAAATCATACATATTAGTATCACTATTATTTTTAAGAAATATATATGGATTAACCACAACATAATAATCAAAATCATATTTTAAAAGTTGTTTACCACTAAAATCAATTATATCAAAATTTATATCAGAAGTTTTTTCTACTGATGTATTTTGAGAATTGTAAGTACTTAAAATTTGATCATTATCTTTGAAATCAATTAAATATATTTTGAAAATTAGTAAAGAAAATATTATTACACATGAAAACAAAATTATATAACATCTTTTTTTCCTTATATCCATAAAAAAAACACCTCACCATAGTCTTAATTCTAGACCAAGGTAAGATGTTTTATTCAATATAAGTATTATTATTCGTCTTCTCTGGAAAGTATCTGCCTTATATTGGCAGTAAGTATATCTATAGCAACAATATTTTTTCCACCTTCAGGTATAATTATATCTGCATAACGTTTTGATGGTTCGATAAACTGCAGATGCATTGGGCGCACTACATTTAGGTATTGATTGATTACGGAATCCATAGTTCTTCCTCTTTCATTCATATCCCTTATTAACCTTCTTATGATTCTAACATCTGCATCCGTATCAACATATATTTTTATATCTAAGAGTTCTCTAATTTTCGGTGAATCCAAGATCATTATACCTTCAAGTATAATAATTTCACAAGGCTGAATAACTACCTTTTCTTTTTTTCTATTATGAATAGAAAAATCATATATTGGTTTTTCTATAGATTTCCCCATAATAAGCTCTTTTAAATTAGATACCAAAAGTTCGGTATCAAAAGCATCCGGATGATCATAATTAGTTTTAATTCTTTCTTCAATAGGTAACTCACTTTGATCCTTATAATAAGAATCCTGCTCGATGACAGTAATACGTGTTTTGTCAAATTTTCTGAATATCTCACTTGCTATTGTTGTTTTTCCTGAACCCGTACCACCTGTTATACCAATTAGAATAGGACGCTTCATTACTTTGCCTCCTTACCTTTTATAAGCATTTCACCTTTTTCCAGTACAACCTCTGTTGAAATGGAATATATCATTTGTGCAACTGGAGTTGATTGGATTTTTTCATCATTACTATTTTTTAAATCGGACAAAGCAATTATTATATTATCACCCTTAGGTTTTAAAACTTCAACTTTGTCGCCTTCAAAAATCTTGTTTTTCTGTTTTATAATTGCTCTTCCATTTTTCGGATCATAGCTCTCAACAATTCCTACAATATCATAGTTTCTAATATATGAAGATGACTCATAATATTGTTTATTATCTTCTCCAAAATAAAAGCCAGTAAAATATCTTCTATGACTTGGTTTAAGAAGATAGTCCATCCATTTACTGTTAAATGTATAATTCTTCGGATCCTCAAAATAGGCATCAACGGCTTCTCTATAGGCTTTTACTACTGACGCAACATAATATGAGCTCTTCATTCTTCCTTCTATCTTGAAAGAGTTTATTCCTGATTCAAGAAGTTCTGGAATATGCTCTATCATACATAAATCCTTTGAATTCATAATGTAGGTTCCCTTTTCATCTTCAATTATAGGGAAGTACTCTTCAGGGCGTTTTTCTTCAACTAGATTGTACTTATACCTACAAGGTTGAGCACATTGGCCTCTATTTGAATCTCTACCTGTCATATAATTAGAAAGCAAACATCTTCCTGAATATGCCATACACATTGATCCATGAACAAAAGCTTCAAGTTCACAATCTTCTGGTAGATTTTTTCTAATTTCCCCGATCTCAATCAATGATAGCTCCCTGGCAAGAACAATTCTTTTTACACCTTGTTTATACCAAAATATAGCTGATTTCCAATTCACATTATTTGCTTGAGTACTTAGATGTATTTCTAAATTAGGAACTACTTCTCTAGAAGTCATAATTATTCCTGGATCTGAGACTATTATTGCATCTACGTGTAAATCGTATAATTCTTTTAGATATTCTTCAAGGCCTATTACATCTTCATTATGAGGGAATACATTTAAGGTTACATATACTCTCTTTCCTCTTTCATGAGCATAAATTATACCACTTTTTAATTCTTCTACTTCAAAATTATCAGCAAATGCTCTTAAATTTAATTTACTTCCACCAAGGTAGACAGCATCTGCTCCAAAGTCTATTGCTGCTTTTAACTTTTCAAGATTTCCCGCTGGTGCAAGTATCTCAGGCTTGTTCATTAGTTGTACTCCTCCTTGTTGTTACTGCTATTCCATCCCCCATAGGTATCACAGAAGTAATAAACAACTTATTATCTGAAACAAGTTCCAAGTATTTTCTCATTCTTTTTACTATGGTAACTTTTCTTCTCTCTAGTAAGTCATTATTTGGAACCATTCCTCTAAATAAAACATTATCAGCAACAATTATTCCATCTTCATTCAAAAGCCTTAGACATTCTGGCAAAAAATGATTGTAGTGACCTTTTCCAGCATCCATAAATATCATATCAAACTTACCATTGAGAGATTTTAGCATTTCAAGGCATTCACCTGGTAAAACCTGAATCCGATCTTCATAACCGTATTTTTTAATATTATTCTTTGCAAGTTCAATCATTTTATCATCACGTTCAATTGTTGTAATCCTTGTAGTTTTTCCAGAATACATGCTCATCAAAATAGAAGAATAACCAATAGCTGTACCAAGTTCTAATATTTTAAGAGGTTTTTTTACCGTAACCATAAATTCTAGAAACTTTCCAGTTTCCTTTTGAACTATAGGAACAAAATTTTCTTTTGCATAGATTTTCATTTCTTCCAAAATATCTGATTCTTCAGTTATAAGTCCTTTTATATATTGTTCCATATAATCATAGGTAATTGCACTCATTAAAATCCTCCAACCTAATTGCCCTGTAATTTTTTCTTCTCAGCTAAAAATTTGTTGTAATCAGCGGTAAAATAACTAACACCATTATCATAGGATAAAAAATATATATAGTTTGTTTTGCTTGGTTCAGCTGCTGCCCTCAAAGATTTAATTCCCGGGCTACAAATTGGACCTTCTGGTAATCCAGTCACATAATATGTATTATATGGCGATGCAATTGCCGTATCTTTATTATATAATTTTTCTTTATGATATCCAAGTGCGTATTCCACTGTAACATTTGATTGTAACTTCATATTTTTGCTTATTCTATTATAAAATACTGATGCAATAGTGGCCCTGTCCTCGTCTTTATATGCTTCCATTTCAATTATTGAAGCCATGTCTACTATTGAGTCGTATTTATCTTCATTTATGGTGATATTATCATCTTTTGCTAAAAGATTCATATGATCCTTAAAACTATTAAGCATTAACTTTATAACGTCATTACCTGACATTCCTTTTTTAAGCTCATATGTATCTGGGAAAAGGTAACCTTCTAATTTGTATCTTCTTTTACTATCGTCTTTAACATAGCTAGGCAATTTATAAGATTCACATGCCTTTATAAAATTATCTTTACTCAATATGCCCTGACTCTGCAACTTATCAGCAATTTGGGATAAATTGTAACCTTCTGGAATAGTAACTTTAACATAGTTCTCATCAAATGTACCAGCACCCACATTGTGAATAAATTCTTTTAAACTTATATCACTAGAAAGCATATAAATTCCCGGCTTTATTATGCCGGGAATTTTATAGTATTTAATATATGCCTTTACAATTAGTGGATTTGTCATTACACCTTGTGAATTCAATCTGGTGATTATACTATAAAATGTATCTCCTTTTTTTACCTCAAATTCTTTATTGTTAGTTATTTTAAAGGGATGCTTTAGTGAATAGCCAACATAAACAGTGGAAACTAAAAGAGTTACAAAAAGTGCAATAATAACTATTGATAAAATTTTAACTTTTTTATTAATTTTATACATTTTATACCCATCCAATTGCAAGTATTATTTGTTTTTATTTTCTACCTGCTTTTTTTCTTAAACTTGCATCTAATATTTTCTTTCTCATTCTGATATTTTTTGGTGTTATTTCAACCAATTCATCTGAAGAGACAAATTCAATACATTGCTCTAATGTCATATCACCAATTGGAACCAATTTAAGTGATTCATCTGCTCCTGATGATCTAGTATTAGTCAAATGTTTTTTCTTACATACATTAACATCTATATCCTGAGCTTTTGCACATTCTCCAGCAATCATTCCTTCATAAACTTCAATACCTGCAGGAATAAATAACTTACCTCTTTCTTGTGCATTGAAAAGACCGTAGATTACAGATACACCAGCTTCAAATACAACTAGAGATCCTCTACTTCTTTCAGCAATAGGTCCTCTATACTCTTCATAGTCATCAAGTACGTGATTCATTATACCATTACCCTTAGTATCAGTCATGAATTCATTTCTAAATCCAATAAGACCTCTAGAAGGTACTTTGAATTCAAGTCTTGTATAACCATTTATAGCAGAAGTCATGTTTTTAAGTTCAGCTTTTCTAGGTCCTAGCTTTTCCATTACAACTCCCATAAACTCTTCAGGAACATCAATAGTAAGGTATTCTATTGGCTCTAACTTCTTACCATTTACTTCTTTGAATATAACTGATGGTTTTGAAACTTGTAATTCATATCCTTCTCTTCTCATTGTTTCAATCAATATTGAAAGATGTAATTCTCCTCTTCCACTAACTTTGAATGAATCAGCTGATTCTGTATCTTCAACTCGTAGACTAACATTAGTTTCTAGTTCTTTCATTAATCTATCTCTTAAATGTCTTGATGTTACATAATCGCCTTCTCTACCTGCAAAAGGAGAGTTATTAACCATAAAGTTCATAGTTAAAGTAGGTTCGTCAATATCAACAAAAGGAAGTGGTTCTGGTTTACTTGCATCTGCTATAGTTTCACCAATGCTAACATCAGATATTCCTGCAACAACTGCTATATCACCAAGCATAACTTCTTCAACTTCAACTCTCTTTAATCCTTCATAAAGATAAAGTGCTGATATTTTAACATTTTCTTTAGTTCCATCTCTTCTTATTAAAGTAACCTGTTGGTTTCTCTTTAATCTTCCTCTTTCAACTTTACCAATAGCAATTCTTCCAACATATTCATTGGCATCAATTGTTGATACAAGCATTTGGAAAGGTTCATCTATATAACCAGAAGGTGCTTTAACATGTTTGATAATCATCTCAAATAATGGCTCCATATTTGTACTTTCTTCATCTACTTCATATTTAGCTATTCCTTCTCTTGCAGAAGCGTATACTATTGGGAATTCAAGTTGATCATCATTAGCACCAAGTTCTGCAAATAGATCAAAGACTTCATTAACTACTTCTGTAGGTCTAGAATCTGGCTTATCAATTTTATTTATTACAACTATTGGTCTAAGTCCAAGTTCTAATGCTTTCTTTAAAACAAATTTCGTCTGTGGCATTGGTCCTTCATATGCATCTACAAGTAAAAGAACACTATCAACCATTTTAAGTACACGTTCAACTTCTCCACCGAAATCCGCATGTCCTGGCGTATCAACTATATTAATCTTAATACCTTTGTGTATTACAGATGTATTTTTTGATAGTATAGTTATTCCTCTTTCTTTTTCAAGATCATTAGAGTCCATAACTCTTTCCTCAAGTTTTTCATTGCTTCTAAATACATTACTCTGTCTTAATAGTGAATCCACAAGAGTAGTCTTGCCATGATCAACGTGCGCGATAATAGCTACATTCCTAATGTCATTTCTAGTAAATAATTCCATGTTTTATCCTCCAAACTAAATTATAAGGCGTGTTTCTGAACCTTAATTAAAATTACTAATTGTTAGTAGTAACTATAAATACTACAAACAAAAATTGGATACTACAATGTACCCAATTTATCATCATTCTTATTTTAATATTTTGTTTGACAAAAGTCAACTTATAGTCAAACTATTTAATGTAAAAAGTAAAATTTAATCTAAATAATCATAAAAAGTTTAAATATGCCTTCCATTTCAAACTAAAAATGTAGTTTTATACTAAAATTTGTATAATTTTCAATCTCTTAACCCCAAACTACACTTCCATAATAATTGGTAATATCATTGGTTTTCTTTTAGTTTTTTCATATAAAAACATCCTTAAAACATCTTTAATATTAGATTTTATTGTGGCCCACTCAATTATGTGTTTTTCTTCACATTCTCTAAGTGCTTTTTTAACTATTTCCCTTGCTTCATCCATAAGATCTTCTGATTCTCTTACATAAACAAACCCTCTTGATATAATATCAGGTCCTGCAATTACGCTGCCACTCTCCTTTTCAATTGTAACAACTACAGTTAATATACCATCCTGCGATAAATGTTTTCTATCTCTTAATACAATATTCCCAACATCACCTACACCAAGGCCATCTACAAATATCTGACCGTTTGGAACACTTCCATTTTTACTTATAGAATTTCTTGTGAGCTCAATCACATCGCCATTATCTGCAATCAATATATTGCTTTTTGCCATTCCAAGACCTTCTGCAAGTTCACTGTGCTGTTTTAAATGTCTGTATTCTCCATGTACCGGCATAAAGAATCTTGGTTTTACTAAAGTGTGCATAAGCTTTAATTCTTCTTGGCAAGCGTGCCCTGATACATGTACATCAGCCAATGCTTCATAAATAACTTGTGCACCTTTTTTGAATAGTTGATTTATAACCCTAGAAACCAATTTTTCATTACCTGGAATTGGAGATGCTGATATCACAACCATATCGCCATCAATTATATTTACCTTTTTATGTTCTGAAGCTGCCATCCTAGTAAGTGCAGACATTGGCTCACCTTGAGTTCCTGTTGTTATAATGGTAACCTTATCATTAGGATATCTATTTATAGCATCTACACCAATCATTGTGCCTTCATTTGATTTTAAGTAGCCATATTCAGTAGCTACAGCCACAATATTTTCCATACTTCTACCAGATACAGCTACTTTTCTGCCATATTTTTCTGATGCTGTTACAATTTGTTGTATTCTATGCACATTTGATGCAAAAGTCGCAACTATTATCCTACCTTCTGCTTTAGCAAAAAGATTTTGGAATGTAACTCCAACAGTACTTTCTGACATTGTATATCCAGGTCTTTCAACATTCGTACTATCACAAAGCATGAGTAGTACTCCTCTTTTTCCAAGTTCTGCAAACCTAGCAAAATCTGCAAGGCATCCATCTATTGGAGTATAATCAATTTTAAAATCGCCAGTATGAAGAATCACGCCTAGTGAAGTGTGCACAGCTATAGCAGTTGAATCCGCTATACTATGACTTGTTCTTATGAATTCCACCGACATAACATCAAGCTTTATTATGTCCTTTGGCTTTACGCAGTTAAGTGTAACCTTGCCTAAAAGACCATGTTCCTTCAATTTAGACTCAAGTATACCTAACGTGAGTTTTGTGCCATAAACTGGAACATTCAATTCTTTTAACACATATGGAAGTGCGCCAATATGATCTTCATGACCATGGGTCAAAAATATTCCTTTAACTTTTTCAATGTTTTTTACTAAATAACTCACATCCGGAATCACTATGTCTATACCAAACATCTCTTCGTCAGGAAACTTTAAGCCACAATCTATAACTACTATTTCATCTTTGAATTCTATAGCAGTTATGTTTTTTCCAATTTCATTTAGCCCACCTAAAGCTATAATTTTAATTTTATCCTTTTCTTTTCGCATAACTCTACCCTCCTTTTTTAATATTTATATTTTAAGTATAAATATTTTCAAACAAACTATTCTGCGTTAACTTATTGACCAAACTTAATCAATAAATAACACAAAATAGATATTTTTAACAACCACTAAAATAAAATTCTAGTGGAGTTAAATTATTGATTATAGTTCGTAACCATATTTTTATTAATTCAATAATATTACGGACTATAAATTTTCACTATATTATTACTAAAAATAAGTTAATCTAGGTTTACTTATTTTTACAATCACTACATAAACCATAAAATTTAACGCTATGATTTTTTATTTCAAAATCATATTTTTCTTCAATGGTTTTTTCAAGATTTTCAAGCAAATCGCCCTGAACTTCAAGTACTTTTCCGCAACTGGTGCAAATAAGGTGATGGTGCTGGTGATTTTCATCTTGGTGTACAAGTTCATACCTGCTACAACCATCATTTAAGTCCAATTTACATATAACGCCCAGTTCATCTAATAATAATACGGTTCTATATACTGTTGCTAGCCCAATCTCAGGGCAATCCAATTTAACCAACTCATAAAGCTCTTCTGCCGTAAGATGTTGACCTTCACTCTTTATGATTGTATCTAAAATGCCTCTCCGTTGAGGCGTTAGTTTATATCCTTTTTCTTTTAAATTACTCTTTAATTTTTCAATTTCACCTGTTGATAACTTATGCACATAAATCCCCCATTTCATAAGTTATATAAAACCCAATTTACAGTATTAAACAATTAATTTAAGTCTCCTTCTGAAAACAAGGCTTCATATGCTTCACTTACCATATCAAATTCTTCATCATCTTCTATTGTATACAAAATGTCATTTCCGTCTTCATCAACGTCAATTTTAAGTATTATAGCTTCCACTTCTGGACCCGCCTCTTTTGGTGAGACAATCACATACTCACTATCTTTTATATCAATTTTTGTTATCACCTCAAATTGAACTTCTTTTCCATCTTCATCTAGTAAAGTGATATTAGTTGTATCATTTTCCATATTTTATTCTTACCTCCATTTTAAATATTACAGTAGTCTTTGTCAAACTTTACTCCCTACAAACTATCTAAGTAACCTTGCAAAATATATGTAGCTGCAACTTTATCAACTAACTTTTTACGTTTTGCCCGTGATAAATTAGCCTCAAGCATTGCTCTATTTGCTGCTACGGTTGTAAGTCTCTCATCCCACATTTTTAGTGGTAAATCTATTTTTTCTTTTATAATTTCACATAATGCTAGAACTTTTTCACTCTGTGGACCTATGCTTCCGTTCATATTTTTTGGTAAACCCGCGACTATTGTATCAACAGAGTACTCATTACATATATTTATTAATTCAGAAATATCTATGCTTTCATTTTTTCTTCTTATTGTTGTAATTCCCTGTGCTGTAAATCCAAGCGGATCACTTATTGCAACTCCGATTGTCTTATCACCTATATCTAAGCCTAAAACTCGCATTTTATCTCCTTTTATGTAAAAATCGAAATAAAAATGCCCAATAAGGGCATTTTTATTTCACATCTAAATATGATTTAAACACTTCCTCAAGTATCTCATCTCTCTCTAGTTTTCTAACCAAAGCACGCGCACCGTTATAATTTGTTATATATGTAGGATCACCCGAAATAATATAACCAACTAACTGGTTAATAGGATTATAGCCCTTTTCCTTCAAGGCATTGTATACTTCACCTAATATGGACTTTGTAAGATCCTTTTTATTATTTAAAACATCAAATTGAATTGTATTATCAATATTGTTCCCCATTTTAGTTTCACCCCTTTACCGAATGGTATAAACTAGTTACGTATATTATATCCCAATAAACAATAAAAGTATACTATTTAACTAAATTTACCATAATATTTTGTACACTTGCTAGAGCCTCGACTATCTTTTCTGGATTTTTTCCGCCGGCTTCTGCCATATCAGGACGTCCGCCACCACCGCCACCGCAAATTTTGGCAACTTCTCTAACTATATTACCACAATGAGCGCCTCTTTTAACAGCATCTTTTGTTGCCATTGCTATAAACTGAACTTTTCCATCATTATGGCTCCCAAGTACTACTACTGAATTATCACCTAATTTAGATTTGATTTTATCAGCTAAATCTCTAAGTGAATTACTATCTAACCCTTTTAAAGCACCAGTGGCAAGCTTAACTCCATTAACTTCAACCATTGATTTTATTATATCATCTTCAAAATTAAATGCTAGTTTTGATTTAAGTTCAACAATTTCTTTTTCTTTATCTTTAAGTTCAATAAGGATTGTAGCAATTTTGCTTAAAACATCCTTTTCATTGCATTTTAATTCTTTTTCAATTGATTTTAATAATTCGTTTTTTTCTTCTACTTCTTTTAATGCAACAAAACCTGTAATTCCTTCTATTCTTCTTATACCTGCTGCTACTCCAGCTTCTGAAATTATTTTAAATTGCCCTACTTCTCCTGTATTTTTAATATGTGTTCCTCCACAAAGTTCCTTACTGAAATCACCAACCGAAACAACTCTAACTGCATCACCATATTTATCATCAAACAATGCCATTGCTCCTGATTTTTTTGCCTCATCTAATGTCATCACTTGTGTTTGAACAGCTATAGTTTCCATTATTTTCTTATTTACAATTAGTTCGACTTTTTTTAATTCATCTTCACTAATTGCGGAAAAATGAGTAAAGTCAAATCTTAGTTTAAATTCATCCACAAAAGATCCTGATTGATGAACGTGTTCTCCTAAAACTTCTCTTAAAGCTTCCTGCAACATATGAGTTGCAGTATGATTTTTTGCAATGCTGTTTCTTCTTTCTTTATCTACACTTAAGTTTATTTTATCATTAATCTTAAGTTCTCCACTTGTTACTTCAATAAAATGCATTATTTTCCCTGATATATTCTTCTTGCAATTGGTGATTTTACCTTTACATGTCTCACTTATAAATATGCCAGTATCTCCAATTTGTCCACCCATTTCACTGTAAAAAGGAGTTTCTTCTGTAATCAATATTCCTGATTCACCTTCACCTATCTCATTAACAAATTGATCTTGTGAAATCAAAAAACTTATTTTAGTTTCAACTTGTAATTTGTCATAACCAAAAAATTTTGTATTTAAGTTTTCCGGAATTTTGTCAAAAATGCTTATATCACTACCCATATAAGTATATTCAGTCCTTGCATTTCTTGCTCTTTCTCTCTGAATCTTCATTTCAACATCAAAACCTTTAATATCCACTGAAATGTTTTTATCTTCCAAAATCTCCTGAGTTAATTCAATTGGAAAACCAAAAGTATCATATAATTTAAAAGCTTTATCTCCAGATAATATCTTTGAGGACATAGCATTCATTTCCTGAATATATTCATTTAAAATTTCTATACCACTGTCTAAAGTCTCAATAAATCTTTCTTCTTCCAGTTTTATAACCCTCTTAATGTAGGCTCTTTTTTCTTTTAGTTCAGCATAAGCTCCAAAGGAATTATCAATTACTACATCACAAAGTTCAGACAAGAACGTTCCCTTTGCACCAATTAATTTTCCGTGTCTTGCTGCACGCCTTAAAAGTCTTCTAAGCACATATCCTCTACCTTCATTTGAAGGTATTATATCGTCACTTATCATAAAAGTAGTACTTCTTACGTGGTCAGTTATTATTCTAATTGAAATATCTGTATCTTTATCTTTTCCATATTCCACATTAGCAGTTTTACATACCATATCAAGTATTTTTTTTATAGTATCAACTTCAAATACACTTGTTTTATTTTGCATCACACTGGCAATTCTTTCAAGTCCCATACCTGTATCAATATTTGGTTTTGAAAGTTTATTATACTTTCCATCTTGATCCTTATCAAACTGTGTAAACACAAGATTCCATAATTCTACTGCGATATCATCATCGGAAGCTTTCATGAAATCTTCTGTATTCTTTATTGTACCTTCACCTCTATAATAGTGAATTTCAGAACTTGGTCCACAAGGTCCAGCACCATGTTCCCAAAAATTTTCTTCTTTGCCTAATCTAAAAACGCGACTTGGATCAAGTCCTACTTTTTCTGTCCATATTTTGAAAGCTTCATCATCATCTAAATATATGGTTACATATAATTTTTCCTTTGGAATTTTCAAACTTTCAGTTAGAAACTCCCATGCCCATGGAATTACTTGCTCCTTAAAATAGTCTCCAAATGAGAAGTTCCCTAGCATTTCAAAAAAAGTAAAGTGTCTAGAAGTTTTACCAACATTTTCTATATCCCCGGTTCTGACACACTTTTGGCATGTTGTAACACGTTTGCTTGGAGGTACTTGAAGTCCTGTAAAATAAGGCTTCATTGGTGCCATTCCAGCATTTATGATAAGTAGTCCCTTATCATTCTTAGGCACTAAAGAAAAACTTGGTAATCTTAAATGACCTTTATTTTCAAAAAAGCTAAGATATGCTTCTCTTATTTCATTTAACCCCATTGTATCCATTTTTGTATCCTCCTAATTAATTTTCAAAATTTTATAAAAAATAAAAAGCCCCCATTCCTTGCTCATTGCAAGGGACGAAAGCTAAATTCCGCGGTACCACCCTAATTACACATATACTGTGTCACTTAAAAAAAATACAGTTCAAGGACTGCTTCAATAAATTGATTAAGAAGTTTTCACCAACCACTTCCTCTCTATAATATATCAAAATATTTACTACTTCCCATCATTACCTTATATATTATCCTAATGAAAATTATATTTAAAAATCATACTTATGTCAATATTGTATTGTGAATTTTTTAGTATTTTCCGTTTTTCTTAAAATAATTCAACCTTTTTGCAGGAAAATCTATTATTTTTTATCCTTTTTCTCAATAAATGCCTTCCACGATGGAGATATTTTTCTTATTCTTTCAACTATTGAAGATAATTTTTTAGCAACATAATCTATATCTTCTTCTGTAGTACCTACTCCAATAGTAAGTCTCAATGAACCATGTGCTAATTCACTTTGAAGCCCTATTGCCAAAAGCACATGTGATGGTTCTGTAGCACCTGAGGCACAAGCACTACCTGTTGAGGCATAAATCCCGTCTAAATCTAAATCCAAAAGCAATGCCTCTCCTTCTACACCTATAAAACTTAAATTTACATTTCCAGGAAGTCTTTTATTTCTTGTTGGTCCATTTATTTTAGTGTAAGGTATTTTATCTACAATACTTATTGTTAACTTTTCACTTAAATCTTTAAGTCTTTCTGACTCTAGTTCTAATTCCTCTGCGGCAATCTCTATGGCCTTACCTATTCCAACGATGCTAGCAATATTTTCTGTGCTTGCCCTTTTTCCTCGCTCTTGTGAGCCCCCATGAATTAAATTTTCTAATTTAACACCTCTTCGCACATATAATGCTCCAATACCCTTTGGACCATAAAATTTATGACCTGACATGGACAATAAGTCAATCTTCATATCTTCCACATCTATATTTACATGTCCTACAGCTTGAACTGCATCCGTATGAAAAAATATTTTTCTTTCTCGACATAACTCACCAATTTTCTTAATGGGCTCTAGAGTTCCTATTTCATTATTAGCAAACATAATGGATACTAAAATTGTTTTATCTGTGATAGCTAATTGTAAATCTTCAATGCTTATAAACCCTTCTTCATTAACAGGTAAATAGGTTATTTCAAATCCATTCTTTTCTAAATATTTACATGTATTTATCACTGCATGATGCTCAATTTTTGTAGTTATTATATGATTACCTTTATTCTTATGCTCCATTGCAATTCCTTTAATAGCCCAATTATCAGCTTCAGATCCACTACCTGTAAAATATATTTCTGATTTATCAGCGTTTATTGCATCAGCAATTTTTTTTCTAGCTGTAATAATTGCTTCTTTCGTCTCATCAGAAAAAGAATACAGTGATGATGGATTCCCAAAATTTTCTGTAAAATATGGAAGCATCTCCTGTAAAACTTCCGGTTTTACAGGAGTAGTTGCTGCATAATCCATGTAAACACGTTTAGTATTCATTAAGTTCACTCCTTTAAGACATCTAAAATAGGGCATTACAATTATATTTTTTGCTCCTAATGATTCATACTATTGTAATCATCAATCATGTCCTGTAATGTCATAGTTTTTGTTACAGTATCTATACTTTCTTTAAGCTTTTCCCAAAGAATTCTTGAAGCACAACAACTACTATTACTGCACACTTCACCTTCTATACAATCTGATATTTCAATGGGGCCTTCTAACACATCAAAAACATCCGATACTGTTATATCTTTAGGTTCTTTATTTAAAATATAGCCACCTTGTGCACCTCTTACGCTCTTTATGAGCTTAGCCTTTCTAAGCTGGGAAAATAGTTGTTCTAAATAATACTCAGAAATATGCTGTCTCATTGAAATATTTTTTATAGATATTGGTGCTTTTCCAAAATTTATGGCTAAATCAACCATAGCCTTTACGCCGTACTTTCCTTTTGTTGAAAGCTTCATTAACCCACTTCCTTTATAAAGTGACACTTAGGCATCTTCAAAAGAATAACTAGTCAGTATTTCTTTCAGATGCCTTACACGCCTGTGAATGTACCTTAAACCCACAGACGTGATTAATTTAATTTTTCAGTGATTAATTTACATTAAACCACCATTTGCAAAATAACATATCTTATTATTCATACTTAATGAACAAAATATTCTAGTAAATTATTATACCCGACTGTTTTACTAAACATTATCAAAATGATATCAAATCCGAGTATATTTGTCAACAATAAAACTTGTTAAGAATAGAACTCCTGATTTTTTTCTTAATGGTAATGTATGTATTATATGTAACCTATTATATCACTTTTCTACTTTAAAAGTTAATATAATTTTTCTTCTGATTTATAAAAATGCGACAAAAAAATGTAAGCAGATTTGATTAAACAAAACTGCCTACATTCATTGATACTAAGCTTATCACTTGTCAGAATTTTAACTATCCTCTTAACGATGTTTCTCCCATTAAGTATTTATCCACGGATTTAGCAACACTTCTTCCTTCGTTCATTGCCCAAACAACTAGTGATTGACCTCGTCTCATATCACCTGCTGAAAACACGCCTTCTACACTAGTCATATAGTTTTTATCAGCAAACACATTACCACGATTATCAAGTTTCAAGTTTAAATCCTCTACAATCCCCTTATGATCAGGATGGACAAAACCCATAGCAATTAATACTAAATCTATTTTTTGAGTTATTTTTGATTTTGGTACTTCAACTTTTATTATTCTTCCAGAATCATCTTTTTCCCATTTTACTTTTACAGCTTCTATTGCTGTAATCTTGTCATCTTCACCAATAAACTTTATTGTTTCAATACACCATTCACGAATAGCACCCTCTTCATGAGATGTAGTTGTCTTTAAAGTTCTTGGAAATAATGGCCATGGCATTGTTTCATCTCTTTTAATCGGAGGTTTTGGCATAATTTCATACTGGTATACATTTTCTGCACCTTCACGAATAGATGTTCCAATACAATCTGATCCAGTATCGCCGCCACCAATTACAAGAACATTTTTTCCCTTTAAATCAATAGCTTCCTTTGAAACGTCTTTTCCTGCTACTTTCTTGTTAATATATCTTAAAAAATCTACGGCAAAATATATGCCTTTAAGGTTTCTTCCTTCAATTGGTAAATCTCTAGGCACTGTGGATCCTCCACACAAAACCACCGAATCAAAATCTTTGAGAAGTTGATTTGAATCGTAATCAAATCCAATATTTGTATCAACTTTAAATTTAATACCTTCTTTTTCCATGATATTTATTCTTCTGTCTATTACAGATTTATCAAGTTTAAAATCTGGTATTCCATATCTTAATAATCCACCTATTTTATCGTGTCTTTCAAAAACAGTTACATTATGTCCAACGGAATTTAATTCAGCTGCTGTAGTAAGTCCTGAAGGACCCGATCCAACAACCGCTATGTTTTTACCAGTCCTAACTTTGGGAATATTTGGTTTTACCCAATTTTCCTTAAAAGCTTTTTCAATAATTCCTAGCTCAACTTCTTTTATTGAAACCGGCTCAGAGTTGGCTCCTAAAGTACATGAACCTTCACAAAGTGCAGGACAAACTCTTCCTGTAAATTCAGGGAAGTTACTTGTTAGTGATAATCGCTTATAGGCTTTTTCAAATTCTCCCTTGTAAGCCATGTCATTAAAATCTGGCATTAAATTTCCAATTGAACAACCCCACGAACAAAATGGTATCCCACAGTCCATACATCTAGCACCTTGAATTTTGATTTTTTCATCTGGCATAGAAATATGGATTTCCTTATAATCTTTTATTCTCTCTTTAATTGGTCTATCAGTAGCTACTTCTCTTTTGTATTCTTTAAATCCTGTTGTTTTACCCATTTATATTACCTCCTACGCTCTTAGCTTGGAAGCTACGTTTTTATTTTTTTCCAAAATCAATTTATAAGCATTTGGTATTATTTTCTTGAAAAGTTTTGATGATTCATTCCAATTTTTAAGTAATTCCCCTGCTTTTTTGCTTGCAGTATAGTTATAATGATCACTTATCATATTAAACACAACTTCCGAATCTGCTTCATTTAATTCTCCAATGTAAAGTTCACTATTTTTAATTGTATTTTCTATGGAGTCATCTTCATCAATTACATAAGCAATTCCACCGCTCATACCTGCTGCAAAATTTCTTCCACGTTTTCCCATAACAACAACAGTTCCTCCTGTCATATACTCACAGCAATGGTCCCCTACACCTTCAACTACAGCTATAGCGCCACTATTTCTTACTGCAAATCTTTCTCCAACAACACCATTAATATAAAGACTTCCTTCTGTTGCTCCATAAAGAATAGTATTTCCAGCTATTACATTTTCATCTTGCTTAAATGTTGATTTTTTAGGCGTCTTAATTATAAGTTTTGCTCCTGACAAACCTTTTCCAACATAATCATTTGCTTCTCCCTCAAGGGTAAGTGTCAGTCCATGGGCTCCAAAGGCTCCAAAACTCTGTCCTGCTGAGCCTTTAAAATTAAAGCAAATTGTATCTTCAGCCAGGCCTTTATTTCCATAAATTTTAGCGATTTTACCGCTAAGCATTGCGCCCACTGCTCTATCGACATTTTTAATTTCAAAATTACCTACAACATTTTCACCTTCATACAAAGCATTTTGTGACATTTTAATTAGCTTATAATCCATTGCATTTTTGATTCCATGATCCTGTTTTTTAGTACAATATGGTTTTATTCTACTTGGCATATCTGGCTTATATAATATTCTTGATAGATCAATTCCCTTTGCTTTCCAATGATCACTTTTATCTTTAATATCAATTTTATCTACTCTTCCTATCATTTCATTTATTGTTCTAAATCCAAGTTTAGCCATATATTCTCTTACTTCCATTGCTAAAAATGTTAAGAAATTTACAATATACTCAGGTTTCCCTTTAAAATTCTTTCTTAGTTCTGGATCTTGAGTAGCTATACCCATTTCACAAGTATTTTTTTGACAGTTTCTAAGCATGGTACATCCCTCTACCACTAAAAGCGTTGTAGCAAATACATATTCTTCAGCACCTAAAAGCGCAGCTACAACAATATCCCTTCCAGTTTTAAGCTGTCCATCAGTTTGAAGTACTACCCTACTCCTTAAATCATTTAATAGAAGTACCTGTTGTGCTTCTGATAGTCCTAGTTCCCATGGTATTCCTGCATTTTTTATTGATGAGATAGGTGATGCTCCTGTACCTCCATCATGTCCACTGATTAAAATCGCATCAGCATGTGCTTTTGAAACTCCTGCTGCAATTGTTCCGACCCCAACCTCTGATACTAATTTTACATTTATTCTTGCATCTGGGTTTGTAGACTTTAAATCATAAATAAGTTGAGCCAAATCTTCAATGGAATAAATATCATGATGTGGCGGTGGTGAAATTAAATCTATGCCAGGAGTAGAATGCCTAACCTTAGCAATAGCATCATCCACTTTTTTACCAGGTAGCTGTCCGCCTTCTCCAGGCTTTGCACCTTGAGCCATCTTTATTTGAATTTCATCAGCATTTACTAAGTACTCAGCATTTACTCCAAATCTTCCAGAGGCAACCTGCTTAATAGCACTTCTTTTCCAATCTCCATTAGCAGACTTTTTGTACCGTTTTGGATCTTCTCCGCCTTCTCCACTATTGCTTTTACCCCCAATTCTATTCATAGCTATTGCAATAGTTTCATGAGCCTCTTTACTAATTGATCCAAAGGACATTGCTCCTGCACAAAATCTTTTAAGTATTTCACTTGTTGGTTCAACTTCATCTATTGGAATTTCATTGTCCGTTTTCAAACTAAACATACTTCTTATTGTACAAAGGTGTTCGTCTTGCTTATTAATAAGTCCTGAAAATTCCTTAAATAATTCATAATTGTTGTTTCTAGCAGATACTTGTAGTTTATATATAGTTTCCGGGTTAAATAGATGGAATTCGCCATCAGGTCTCCAAGCATAATTTCCTCCAACGTCTAACTCTGAAATTGGCTTTCTTATTTTGTTAAAAGCATTTTTATGTCTTATAAGAACTTCTTCTGCAACAGTTTCAATTCCTATACCTTCAATCCTTGATGAAGTACCTGTGAAATGCTTATCTACAAACTCACTTTTAAGTCCAATAGCTTCAAAAATCTGAGCACCATGATAACTTCTTAAGGTAGATATTCCCATTTTAGAAAGTATCTTTAGTAGTCCATGATTTATTGCATCATTATAGTTATAGATTGCCTGCTCATAGGATAATTTTTCAATTTCCCCTTGGTTAACTAATTGCTTAATTGA
>Ga0255362_1000058_pt1 | contig 29949 bp, 26 predicted proteins | sample GFST75r2metaG_FD_186000 | JGI IMG/M metagenome (GOLD analysis project Ga0255362, IMG submission 186000)
TTTCGTTTTTTAGGAAGGGATTTTTGAGAAAATGTAGAAATGTAAAGGTGTAGGGTTATAAAGTATCTTGAAAAAATAACTAGCCATGATTATAGTTTATTTTATCATAGGTGCCTAATTAAGGGGGAGATTTTATGAGTTCACTAAAGGGAACAAAAACGGCTGAAAATTTAATGAAGGCTTTTGCTGGTGAATCACAGGCAAGGAATAGGTATACTTATTATGCTTCAATAGCTAAAAAAGCGGGGTATGTACAAATTTCTAATATCTTCACTGAAACTGCAGAAAATGAGAAAGAACATGCTAACAGATTTTTTAAACTTTTAGATGAGAGTTTAAATGGTGATGTAGTAGAAATAAATAATGCAACATTTCCTGTAGGTCTAGGAAAGGGAAATACAAAAACAAACCTTATTGCGGCAGCAAGTGGCGAAAATGAAGAATGGACTGATTTATATCCAACATTTGCTAAAGTTGCTGAAGAGGAAGGCTTTAAATCAGTAGCTGCTGCATTTAGGGCAATACTACAAGTAGAAAAACATCATGAGGCTAGATATAGAAAATTAGCTGATAATATAGATAATAATAATGTATTTAAAAAAGAAGAAGTTGTATTATGGAAATGTAGTAATTGTGGATATATTTATGAAGGAGAATCAGCTCCACAGATATGCCCAGCTTGTTTACATCCACGAGCATATTTTGAGCTATTAGCTGATAATTTTTAAATTAGTAAATTTGCAAGCCAGTGACAAGTGATATAATTAAAGGATGTAAGTGGATTTATTTAAATAAATCTACTTATATCCTATTTTTATGTTATATTCAAGATAAAGTAGACAGTGAACATTTTAAATAATGACATTGGAAATACTAATTTATTTTTTTAGTGAATAATGAGAAAGGTGGAAAAATATGAGTGAAATAGCAAGAAGATTAAAACAATGTAGAAAACCACAAGGAGAGATTGGTAAAGTTGTCGCAGATGAGATGAATGAAAGTCATTTTAACTTGACTACTTGGGGATTGGAAAAAGTTAAGGTTGAAAAGAGTAATGTTATATTGGATATAGGTTGTGGTGGAGGAAGAACGGTTAATCGTTTAGCACATATAGCCACTGATGGTAAAATATATGGCATGGATTATTCGGAGGATTGTGTGAATTGGTCTAGGGACTATAATAAAGAGTTTATTGATAAGAAAAAAGTGGAGATTATTAAGGCAAGTGTAGAGCAAATTCCATTTGAAGATAATAAATTTGATAATATATTTGCAGTGGAAACAATATATTTTTGGCCTAGTCTTATTGAAAGCTTAAAAGAAGTAAGACGGGTACTAAAGGATACAGGTAAATTTATTATTATAAATGAGATGTATTCAAGTGAACGTTTTAAGGAGAGAAATGACCAATGGGTTGCTATGTCAGATATGAAGATATTCACGCCTGAAGAATTAAAAAATATATTGAGTGATGCAGGCTTTAGAAATATAGAAATGTATACAGTAGAGGATAAAAATTGGATATGTTTTATAAATCAAATTTAATTCATCATTAAATCATTAAAAAACTAAATTTATGTCTGTATATGTCGATAACTATATTATCTTATAGCATAATAAGTTGAAATATAAAACTTAAAGTAATAATTATGTCAATTGCGAAAATATTATAACTAATGTATAATTTAAGCAAGGATTAATAATGAGAAAGTTGGTGTCAAAATGAAAGAAATTAAAGTAGTTGTTGTTGATGATTCACCTTTTTCAATTGCTCTATTAACAGATATACTAACAGAAAGTGGATTCCAGGTTATAGGGGATGCAAGTTCATTAGAAGAAACCATTGAAGTGGTAGGAAAATTAAGACCTGATGTTGTAACTATGGATATGACTATGCCTGGTACAGATGGTTTAGAATGCACTAGAGCAGTCCATGCTATTGACCCAAATATAAATGTTATAATAGTCAGTTCTATGATGGATGAAGAAATAGTAAGGAAGGCAAGAAAAAATCATGTAGCCGGATATGTTCAAAAACCAGCTGATAAGGAAGAACTTTCATTAATTATAAATAGGATTATGGCAGATGGAGAATTGTACAAGGAGCTAGAAGTATTATATTATACAGTATTTAAAGAAGGCTTTGTAGATTCATTTAATAAGCTTACAAAAACATTACCTGAATTTGCTGAAAAAACAATTCCTAGTGTAGAACTAGTGTCAAGAGGGATTTCAGTAGTTATGGGTATAATAGGAAAATATTCTGGAAGGTTGTTATTTGATTTGTCCTATGAGACAGCAGAAAGGCTTTCTACAAATGTATTAAAAAGAGCACCTAAAAATTCTCAGGAAATGTTTAATGTTATTGGTGAAATAGTAAATATAATTGCAGGAAATGCATGTTCCGTAGTGAATAAGAAAAATAAATTATTTGGACTTAGAGTTGCACCTCCAACAATATTCCATGGTAATTCATTGAATATATCTAAGCCAGACCTTGAAAGTGTTACAGCCGTAATTGCTAAATCAGATTTCGGAGAGATATACATGAGTATAGGTTTTCAAAGGGGGTCAAGTGAATGGATGTCAAATATATAAATCCATTTCTTGATTCACTTATGAATATAATGCCACAGCTTGGTATAAGTGATCTTAAGAGAAAAAGTTTATCTGTTAAAGGTAAGACTATAAAAAGTCCTGGTGTATTAATAAATGTTGGAATTGTTGGTGATCTAAGAGGAAATGTAATTTATGGTACCACTGTAGAGTGTGCTAAAAAAATTGCATCCTCTATGATGATGGGAATGCCAGTTAGTGAATTAGATGAAATGGCCCAAAGTGCCATTTCAGAACTTACTAATATGTTAACAGCAAATGCATCTATGGGTTTTTCAGAAGAAGACATAAGTATAGATATATCTACACCGACTTTGATGTATGGGGATTTTACAGCTACTGCAAGCTCAGATAAGGTGATTTGTGTGGAAATGCTAATATTAGGTTTGCCTTTTGAAATTAATATAGCCATAGATAGAATTTCATAAAATAGAAAATAGCATAAATAAGGATGTAATGAGATTTATTTGTAAAAATCTTGTTACATCCTTATTCATAGTGAATGTTTTTGAAAACAGTACGATAATATATATGACATAACAAATGCAAAACGGAGGTATTATGGATATAGATGAAAATGTATTGGAAGCGTTCTCCATTGTATTACCATATTTAAATAATTTTTTTGAAGAGGATGTAGCTTTTGCTATTACAGACAAGGAGAAATATTTGGGTTTATTGCTTAATGACAAATTGCCAATAAAAGCAGTTGAAGGGGATTTAGTTCCTCAGGGTGGAGCGATTTTTGACGCAATAAAAACAGGTAAAGCAATTATTAAGGACGTACCTAAAGAGGTTTATGATGTTGCTTTTAAATCCTATGCTATTCCTATAAAAAATTCTAGTAGTGATGTAATAGGGTGTGTTGTGGCTGGAAAAAGTATGGAGCGAAGATTAGAAGTAATTGAGTTCTCGAAAAATTTAGCTAATTCATTAGGGGAAATATCTTTAGCGGTTCAAAACATGCTAACCAAGTCACAGCAGTTAAGTATGACTAATGGAGCTATGCTTTTGGAGGCAAAAAAGGCTTCTGAAACTACTAAAGAAACAGATGACATTGTAAAGTTTGTTAAAAATATTTCAAGCCAGACAAATTTGCTTGGGCTTAATGCTGCCATAGAAGCATCAAGAGCAGGAGAAGCCGGGAAAGGTTTTAGTGTAGTTGCTCAAGAAATAAGAAAACTATCTAATTCAACTACCGAGTCAATAAAAAAAATAGATTCAGTATTGAAAGAAATAGGAGAAACTGTAAGTAATATATCGAATGGCGTAAAAGAATCAAATTCTTTTTATGAAGAACAGTCATCATTCTTTGAGGAAATCACAGCATCTATAGAAGAACTTAATTCAAATGCTATGATTTTAAATAAATTGGCTACTGAAATTTAAAAATTTTCAGTAGCTGTTTCTTCTTGGTCTTCTTCTTCATTTGAATAAGTGGTCTTTGATTTAATTGAATTAAATAAAAGTGTTATGAAAGAACTTAAAAGTATTAATCCAATACCTATTAAGGTATTTATCCCCAAAGCTTCTTTTAAAATTATAAGGGATAAAATAGGAGCAAGAGCTGGCTTTAGATAAAAGACTATTGAGGATGTTGCAACAGATGTTTTTTCCATTGCTAGAAAATAAAATGAATAGCCGAGACCTGTTATAAATACACCAATAAAAATTAAACTAGGTATATTTGTTAAGGTTACACCACGTACAATAGGTATATTTGCAAATGCTTTAAATCCTGCTTGGGTAAGTGCCAAAGCTACAGTAGGAATTTTTGATATTAGTATTAATATTAACATTTCAGCACTACCAATTAGAAAACTAAAACAGCTGCATACAATTCCACCGTATCTTGAACTTTGTTTTGTGCTTACCACACCATATAGTGCAAAAAAACCGGCAGATAAAAAGATCAGGACCATGCCTAAAATACTACCTGTGAGTCTAAATGGATTAAGTATAAACACAATGCCTATAAGGCTAATAATCAAAGAAGCAATTGTGTGTTTATATATTTTTTCACCTAACATAAAGTGTGCAAGAGGAATTACAAATATAGGATTGCAACTAAATAATATGGCAACAATAGAGGCCTCATTGTATAATATGGACAATTGGTACAAGCTCATACTTACTACAACACATATAAAACCTGTTAACATAAAAAATTTAAAATCATTTTTATTTAATATAAGATGCCTGGACTTTAAATTTTTAATAGCGATAGGTAGAAGTATAACAGAACCTATGAAGAATCTGAGAAAATTCATTTGAATGGGATTAAACTGACCTGAAAGTAGTTTTAAGGCAACTTCCATGGTACTAAATAAAATAGTCGACAATGCAATGTAAATATAACCTTGTTTCATAAAATGCCCCCTAAAATAGTTCTATTATAAGGTATTTTTAAAACAATAACTAGCTAATTTGCTAGATATATTCTTTTGAAGATGCCTTATGAAATGATTATTGTATATACAAAATTCATTTACTACTATCTATTATACAACTAAAATGCAAAAAGATTAAATTTGTATATTTATTTACTATTTTTGTAAAAATAATAATGATATAATATGTATAAGGAAAATTATATTTTAAGGGATGATGCTATGAAGCTATACGGAGTTATTAATATGGATATAGTTGACTCACGGAATACTAGTAACAGAGATTATATTCAAAAAAAAATACTCGGATACTTGGAATACATGAACAATAAAAACAGTGACTTACTTTTAACACCAATCACAATGACCTTAGGTGATGAGTGGCAAATTGTTTTAAGTAAGCCATATAAAGGCTATGAAATAATAAATACTTTCCAAACTTTTCTTAGAAAAGATGATATATTGGTATATTCTGGGTTTGGAATTGGAACTATAAGTACTGGCATTTACAAGGATACAAGACTTATGGATGGAGAGTGTTTTATAAAGGCAAGGGAAGCTCTTAATATAGCAAAAAATAAAAATAGGTTTTATAACAAGCATATAAGCAGCAAAAAAAACAATGTATACTTTAATGCTGATGATTTGAGTTTTAATCAGGTTTTTCCAAATAAAACCGCTTATCTTGGTGAAGTTGCTATTACAACAATTGATAACCAGAAGCAAATACTAACATTTAATAAGATTATCAATTCTATGATTGAAAATAACGAAATTTTAAAGCATAAAGTTACAGAAAAACAGTGGGAAACTATACAATTATATGATAAGCTTGGCTCTTATAACAATATGGTAAAACACGGTGAAAGCATTTCTAAAGCGGATATAAGCCAAAAGATAAATGGATCAAATTATTTTGTTATAAAAAATAATAATTTAAACATTGAAGGTTTATTAAGATTATATTGTAAAATAAAAGAAGGTATATGAAAATGGATCTTAGAGTTGTTTTACTACTATTTATAAGTCATTTTCTTGGTGACTTTGTATTTCAGAGTAAAAATATATTAATGCTAAGAGCTTGTAGAAGCACAGCTAAAAACATAAAAGGCAATATTATACATAGTTTTACTCATTTTCTATTAATGCTTACAATCCTATCTGCGACTAGAAGTATAAATGTAATTATTTTTACAAATTATATTAGAATATTAGAATTAGCAGCTTTAATAGCATTAGTACATTTTTTCATTGATGAATTAAAATCATATCTTATTAAAATGAGACCATCTTTTGAAATTAGTATTTTGTTATTTTTGTTTGATCAAGTACTTCACCTGGGATCAATAGTAATAATAGCTTTAAATATTACGAATGATAACATTAGTGTATTGAAAATATACGGACAAACCATAGGGTTCACTGATAGGTGTCTTATAAGCATTATCATATTTTTACTGTGTACCTTTTTTAGTGGAATATTCATAAAAAAATTTATAGCTTATATTAATTTTAATAAATACAGAAAACTTGTAGATAAAGGTTTTTATATATTTGGCAGAACTATGGAGCAGAAGGGTGGAATAGCTAATGGTGGGTTTATTATTGGTGTATTGGAGAGAATATTCATTATGATAGTTATTGCCATAGGTGAGCCATCTATGGTTGGATTTGCGCTTACAGCTAAATCAATTGCAAGATTTAAAAAACTTGATGATAGTAGTTTTGCAGAATATTTTCTAATTGGTACATTTATAAGTTTTATATCTGCTATTGCAGGGGGAATTGTTATAAGTACTTTAAATGTGTTACCAGTTATCAAATAAAACAACCAGTGGTAGTTGTTTTGATTTAGCATAATTTATTGCTTCTCTAGATCTATAAAATGATGGACCATCTAATTGATTAACCGTTAGGTCAAAATCGTTAATAATTATTTTACCTATGCCTATACCTGTATAAAAGTTAACATCTGGAATATAGGTATTGAAAAACGAGAGTATCTCTAAGAAGTTACATGGATACTTTAGAAGACCTTCCCACTCATCACCTAGTGTGATTAAAAAAGGTGATGCGATTATTTCTGCGAAATTATTATTAGCTGCTTTTAGCATTTCTATGATTTTATATTGAATTATATCCCTGTCTTTTAGTTTTCTAGATGATTTTATATCACAAATAATAGTGCAATAATTCATAATAATCTCCTCAATATTAAAGTAAATAAATAAATATTAACTGATTACAAGTTAATACTTAAATCTATACTTTATAATATGAACTTGAAAAAGAAAAGTGACAAGGTAAGGGTGAATTTTGATTGGAGCCCAAATTCCAATAAAATAGGGATATGAGCTAGATTTGTAAAACCTAACTCATATCCCTAAAAATTTTAAAATTACTTAGTAATTTTCTTTTTTTGATTTGCTGAAGCGCAACTTGAGGAACAAGTACTACTACCACAGTTACACTCACCTGAAGCTTGTTTTTTTATATTCTTAACAAATATAACAACTGCAGCAATAATTATAAGCCCACTTACTATTATTTCTATTATCATAAAAAAACCTCCAATGATTTTTTATTATTATAAATATATTCTAAAGTAAAATCCCAATTCTATACACTATGAAGGCAACAACCCAAGCCAGTGCGAGCTGATAGGTAAGTGCAAACAAAGCCATTTTATTCCCATACTCTTTTTTCATAGTGGCTAAAGCAGAAATACAAGGTGGATATAATAAAACGTAAACTAAAAATACATATGAAGTAAGTGGAGTAAAGAAGGTTGGTATTACCTTAGCAAGGTTTGCACCATAAAGTACACCCATAGTACTTACTACTACTTCTTTTGCAGCCAGACCACTTAATAAAGCTACTGAATTTTGCCAATTACCAAAACCTAAAGGCTTAAATATAGGAGAAATGAAGCGTCCGATAGATGCTAAAAAGCTTGTATCTATATTTGATTTTCCAGTAAAACTAAAGTTTGAAAGAACCCAAAGAATTATTGATATTGAAAATATAATTGTTCCTGCTTTTTTTATAAAACCCTTACCTTTATCCCAAGTGTGAAATAAAAGATTTTTAATTTCAGGAAACTTATAATCAGGAAGCTCTATTATTAAAGGTTCATCATCTTTTTTAAACAGAGTATTTTTGAATAATATTCCGATTAAAAATGCTAGTGCAATTCCTAAAAGGTATAAGGAACCTATAACTAAACCTTGGTGTTTTGGGAAAAATACTGAAGTTAATAAAACATATATAGGAAGCCTTGCATTGCAGGACATTAGAGGTATTAAAAGAGCTGCTAACTTTCTGTCCTTTTCACTTTCTAATGTTCTTGCAGACATTATTGATGGAACACTGCAACCAAAACCCATGACTAAAGGTATAAATGCTTTACCTGAGAGACCCATCTTAGTCATTATCTTATCCATTAAAAATGCTGCTCTTGCCATATATCCACTATCTTCTAAAATTGAAATGCAGAAGAATAGGGACAAAATAAGTGGAAAAAAGACTACAACAGATCCAACGCCTCCAACTATTCCGTCAATTAATAATGAACTAAACCAAGGACTTGATGAAGCTAAAAGTATATGAAGTTCAGGTATTAGTGCAACGTTCACTGCGCTGTCAAGAAGGTTTTGAAGTGGACCACCCACCCAAGAAAATGTAAATAAAAATATTATTACTAAAATAAGTGCAAAAATCGGGTAAGCTAAAAATTTATTTAAGAATATTTTATCAATTTTATCAGTAAGTGTTTTTCCTAGGTTAGGAGTTTGTTGTGTACATTTTTTTAATATAGCCTCAATAGCCTGATATGCCTCATTTTCATTTCTAAAATGAAAATCATTATCAATGGCTTCTCCAAAAAAATTGCCTTCTTTAAGCACATCAATGACTTTGTCAATATCTGTGTTTTTCGAAGCCACTATAGGAATAATTTTAACATTTAATTCTTTTTCTAATTTTTTATAATCAATGTTTAATCCTTTTTTCTTAGCTACGTCAACCATGTTTAATACCAAAATAATAGGTATTTTAAAAGCAGCAAGTTGCGTTGTTAGATATAAATTTCTAGTTAAATTTGATGCATCAACTATATTTATTATTACATCAACCTTTTCATTTAGTAAAAAATTCTTTGATACCTTTTCTTCATTTGAATAGGTATCCATAGCATAAATTCCAGGCAAATCAACAATTTTTATTGAATTATTTAAAAAGCCTTCTTTTTTTTCAACTGTTACTCCAGCCCAATTTCCAACATATTGATTAGAACCAGTAAGAGAATTAAACAAGGTAGTTTTTCCAACATTGGGGTTACCAATAAGTGCTGCTGTGATCATTCTATATAGCCTCCAATCCCAATGATATTTTATTGGCATCTTTTTTTCTTATTGCCATGTTGCAACCTTTAACATGTACAATTATGGGGTCACCAAATGGTGCTGAAGTTTGTACCTTTATTTCAGTTCCCTGGATAAAGCCTAGAGCAAGTAGCCTCTTAGTCAATTTTTCATCACAATTAATATCTTTGATAATCCCGATCTCACCGGGTTTTAATTCGCTTAGACTCATTTAAACGCCCCCCTATTTAATGTAATTGAAAATGATTGTCATTTATATTTATATATTAACATGATTAGCAGGGGGTGTCAAACAAAAAAAGTTAAGAGTGACAAGCAAGTTACAAGTGGCAAGTGACAAGTTACAAGTTAAGGGAATTTTGCCTTTGGGCAAAATGGACAAATAAAAGAACAAATAATCAAATTTATTTATTTGTTTCAATAGATTATATATTTTAATAGATTGTTTTTTGCTTTAGCAAAAAAAATCTTCATTAACTTGTAACTTGTCACTGCATTTTATGTGTGTGTGGTTGACAAATGCAGGTAAGTATTTTATAATTAACAAAAGTTTAATGATATAAAAACGTTGATAAGGATTAGTAGATATGTAAGTCTTTTAAAAGAGAGGGAGTGCTCGGTGAAAGCTTCCTAAAAGACCATTTTGAACCTACCTTTGAGTTCTGCATTTAAAAGTGCAGCGGTGATTCCGTTAAAGCTTAAGTGAGTATTTTTAATTAATTATATTAATTAGGGTGGTACCGCCGAGATAACCTTGGTCCCTTTGTAGGGATTGAAGGCTTTTTTTTGTTTTGTTTTATTTGTACATATATATAAGGAGGAATTTAAAATGGGAAAAAAAGAAAAGCTCGTAGAACAAATAACTTCAATGGAGGATGATTTTGCACAGTGGTACACGGATATTGTAAAAAAAGCAGAGCTTGCTGATTATACAAGTGTTAAAGGTTGTATAATTTTTAGGCCTTATTCTTATGCAATATGGGAAAATATACAGAGTACTTTAGACAAGAAATTTAAGGAAACCGATCATGAAAATGTATATATGCCAATGCTTATTCCAGAAAGTTTACTTCAAAAGGAAAAAGATCATGTTGAAGGTTTCGCTCCTGAAGTTGCATGGGTAACTAAAAGTGGAGATGAAGATTTAACAGAAAAATTATGTATTAGGCCAACTTCCGAAACATTATTTTGTGAACATTTTGCAAAAATAGTTCAATCTTATAAGGATTTGCCTAAGTTATATAATCAATGGTGTTCCGTTGTGAGAATGGAAAAAACCACAAGACCATTCTTAAGAACTTCAGAGTTTCTATGGCAGGAAGGACACACAATACACTCTAGCAAAGAGGAAGCAGAAGCAGAGACAAAAAGAATGCTTAATATATATGTTGATGTGTGTAAAGACCTACTTGCATTGCCAGTTATAAAGGGAAGAAAGACAGAAAAAGAAAAATTTGCAGGTGCTGAAGCTACTTACACAATTGAAGCTTTAATGCATGATGGAAAAGCACTTCAATCAGGTACATCACATTTCTTCGGACAGAATTTTTCAAAGGCATTTGGGATACAGTTCTCAAATAAAGAAGGCAAACTTGAGTATGTTAACCAAACTTCATGGGGGATGAGTACTCGTATACTAGGTGCTATAATAATGGTCCATGGAGACAATGAAGGCTTAAAATTACCACCAAGAGTTGCGCCAATTCAAGTTATTATAGTTCCAATAGCACAGCATAAAGAGGGCGTAATAGATAAGGCAAATGAACTCAAGGATAGATTAGCTAAAATAGCAAGAGTTAAGGTGGATATAAGTGATAAAATGCCAGGTTGGAAATTTAGCGAGTATGAAATGAAGGGAGTTCCAATAAGACTTGAAGTAGGACCAAAAGACATTGAAAAAAATCAGGTGGTACTTGTAAGAAGAGACACTAGAGAAAAACTTTTTGTATCCATGGACGAACTTGAAACAAAAATACCAGAACTTCTAGAAGATATGCACAATGCTATGTATGAAGCCGCAAAAAAGTCTTTAGAAGAAAAAACTAGCAGCGCTAGGACTATGGAAGAATTTAAAGATATAGTTGAAAACAAAACTGGATTTGTTAAGGCTATGTGGTGTGGAGATAGGGCATGCGAGGAAAAGATAAAGGAAGAAACAGGAGCTAGTTCAAGATGCATACCATTTGAGCAAGAAGAAATAACAGACACTTGTGTTTGTTGCGGTAAAAAAGCTAAGGAAATGGTTTATTGGGGAAGAGCATATTAGGCATCTTAAAAAAACAATAAGGCACAATTGAGAAAATAGAAAATCAATTATCACGAGAACTTTTGTGTCATAGTGTCTTAATAAAGAATATTTTTGTTGTAATGTTAAATTATATATAGTATAATAAATATTGTAAAATAAAAAAGGAGGTCGTAAATAATGAAAAACTTTTTAGTTAACAGAACACTTAGTGACATTGCTTTTTATGCAAATAAACTAATAATTATATACGACCTGGCTGATTCTTTTTAGAGTACTTTATTAATGTAAAGCTAGCCATAGGTTGTATACCTATGGCTTTTTTATACTCATTTCATGGAAATATTTGTAATGAAATGATTCCGCTATAAAAAAGCTGTAGGATAATGCCTATGGCTTTTTTTATATACAAAATTCTTAGAGGGAGTTGTTTAAAATGAACAAAAAAGAAAACTATATTAATATGAGGAGCTATTTTTTTATCTTTTATGGGTAGCAAAACTAAAAAAATAAACATTAAAGGGGGAGACAAAATAAATGAAAAAGCTTTTAGAACTTACAAAAGGAAATAGGTTACTATATGTCTTAGCAATACTAGCCATTGGTATAGCAACATATATATCATTGTTAGAACCTATGGTCATTAAAATTACAATTGATTCAATTATAGGGAAAAGTCCTATGAGTGTTCCAAAGGTTTTAGAAAATTTTATAACTAAAATTGGTGGTAGAGGTTTTCTTATGTCAAATTTATGGATATGTGCTTTATGCCTTGTAGCACTAACAAGTCTAAGAGGTATTTTTCTTTATCTTAAAGGAAAGCTTGCCACTAAGGCTTCTGAGAATATAGCAAGAAATACAAGAGTAAAGTTATATGACCATATTCAAAATCTTCCATATAAATACCATGTAAATGCCGAATCAGGAGATTTAATTCAAAGATGCACTTCTGATGTTGAAACTATAAGAAAGTTTTTTTCAGTACAAATGGTTGAAATAGGAAGGGCTGTTTTTATAGTAGCTATATCTCTTTTTATGATGTTATCACTTAATTTAAAAATGACGATTATATCTATGGTAACTGTTCCAATAATACTTTTAGCATCTTTTATATTTTTCAATAGTGTTAGGAATACATTTCAAAAAGCTGATGACCAAGAAGGTGCTCTTACATCAATACTTGAGCAAAATCTTTCAGGGGTCAGGGTTGTAAAGGCATTTGGACGAGAACAATACGAAATTGAAAAGTTTGATAAAGAAAATAAAAAATATAAAGATTTAAGTTTCAAAGTGGCCAATGTTTTATCCACCTATTGGGCAACTTCTGACTTTTTATGTACAGTTCAAATTGGATTAGTACTTATATTTGGAATTTATTATGCAGTTAGAGGTGATATAAGTCTTGGGACTCTTGTAGTTTTTAATACTTATGAGGGAATGCTCCTATGGCCAGTAAGGCAGCTAGGCAGAATACTTTCAGATATGGGAAAAATGACTGTTTCACTTAAACGAGTAGCCAATATTTTGGACGAAGAGATAGAAAAGGATGAAGGAGAGGGATTAAAGTCTGATATTCAAGGGGAAATTTCATTTGAAGATGTTTCATTTGAATATGAGAAAAATCAAAATGTACTTAAGCATATTAGTTTTACGGTTAAAAAAGGGCAAAATATAGCGGTGGTAGGGCCTACAGGTTCAGGAAAATCATCACTTGTCCACCTATTATTACGACTATATGATTATAAAAGTGGTTCTATAAAAGTTGATGGTGTAGAACTTTCAGATATCTCGAGAAAATGGGTAAGGAGCAAAATTGGTATTGTACTCCAAGAACCTTTTTTATATTCAAGAACAATAAAAGATAATATTAAAATATCAAAACTTGATGCCGAAGATAGTGAAATTGTAAGTGCTGCTTCCATGGCAGCGGTTCATCAGGTTATAACCTCATTTAATAGTGGATATGATACCACAGTTGGGGAAAAAGGTGTAACTTTATCTGGAGGGCAGAGACAGAGAGTGGCTATAGCAAGAACGCTTATAAACGAATTTCCTATATTGATTTTTGATGACTCTTTAAGTGCAGTTGACGCAGAAACTGATAAGATTATCAGAGAAAAACTTGAAGAAAAAAGTAAAAATGTTACAACATTTATAATAGCGCATAGGATATCTACAGTTATAGATGCAGATAAAATAATAGTATTAAATCATGGAAAGATTGAGGCTATTGGAAAACATGAGGAGCTTATAAAGACCCAGGGAATATACAAAAGAATATGGGAAATACAAAATGCTTCAGATACAGAATCTGAAGAAAATCTTGCATAAGGCATCTGAAAAGAAATAACAAGTACAGAATTTTAAGATGCCTAAAATAAAGAGGTGAAAATAAATGTCTAGAATAAAGGAAGAAAAGGTTACGGAAAAATTAAATTTAGGTATATGGAGAAAACTCTTCAAATATCTTTCGGAATTTAAAAATTCATTAATATTTCTTGCGTTTCTAATGGTAATAGTTGCAGGAATTGATTCCATAATGCCTTTATTAACGAAATATGCTATAGATAATCTTGTGGAAAAACATACAACTGAGACTCTTAAAACTTTTGCTTTAGTGTTTTTTTCCATAGTAGCTGTTCAAGCTATAAATGTAAAAATATTCATAAGGCAGGCAGGTAAAATTGAAACAGAACTTGCTTATCATATAAGAAAAATGGGTTTTAAGAAATTGCAGGAATTATCTTTTTCATATTATGATAATTCATCTGTAGGTTGGTTAATGTCAAGAATGACTTCGGATGTTGCAAGGCTAAGTGAGGTGATTTCTTGGGGACTTATTGATATGGTTTGGGCAATTGTAATGATGATAGGTTTTATTGGAATAATGCTTTTTTATAATGTTAAATTAACCCTTATAAGTATGTGTGTTGTTCCACCACTATTTATAATAGGAATGTTTTTTCAAAAGAAAATATTAAAAGCATATAGGAGTGTAAGAAAATTAAATTCTCAGCTTACCTCAGACTTTAATGAAGAAGTAGCTGGAGCAAAAACAACAAAAACTTTAGTTCGAGAAGATGAAAATTTAAATGAATTTAAGTATGATGCAGATAAAATGAGACACTCATCTGTAAGGGCAGGTATATTTTCTGCTTTATTTCTTCCCATAGTAATATCCATGGGGAGTATAGGAACAGGTTTTGCCATATGGTTTGGTGGTAATAGTGTTATGTTACATGGACTATCTTATGGTACTTTTGTAATGTTTATATCCTATACAGTTCAGTTCTTTGATCCTGTAAGTCAGCTTGCTGGAACCATAGCAGAAATTCAACAGGCACAGGCTTCTGCTGAGAGGATAATATCTCTTGTGGAGACTAAACCGGATATATGGGATAAAGACCAGGTAGTGAAAATATATGGAGATTTATTTAATCCAAAGAAGGAAAACTGGGAAAAAATAAATGGAGATATTGAATTTAAAAATCTATATTTTTCCTATAAAAATGGTGAGAAGGTATTTGAAGATTTTAATCTAAAAGTTAAAAAAGGAGATACTATAGCCCTAGTTGGAGAAACTGGCTCAGGTAAAAGTACAATTGTAAATTTATTATGTAGATTCTACGAACCAACAAGTGGGGAAATTTTGATCGATGGTAAAGATTACAGAGAACGTTCTCTTTTATGGTTACAATCTAGTATTGGATATGTACTTCAAAGCCCACATCTTTTTCGCGGTACAATAAAAGATAATATAAAATATGGTAAACTTGACGCTACAAATGAAGAGATAGAGAGGGCCGCTAAACTTGTTAATGCCCACCAGTTTATAATTGAAAATGAAAAAGGTTACGATTTGGAAGTAGGCGAAGGTGGAGGAAGCCTTTCAACTGGACAAAAACAGCTTATTTCCTTCGCAAGAGCTATTGTTGGTAATCCAGCTATCTTTGTTCTAGATGAAGCAACTTCTTCAATTGATACGGAAAATGAAAGGATAATACAAAATGCTATAGAAAAGATTTTGTCAGATAGAACCAGTTTTGTAGTTGCGCATAGACTTTCAACTATAGTTTCTGCAGATAAAATTCTTGTTATAAAGCAAGGCAAGATTTATGAAAGTGGAGATCATAAACAGCTTATGAAAATGAAAGGATATTACTACAAGCTTTATACAAATCAACGATTAGAGGAAAAGGAAATGGAAAGTATAAATGCATCCTAAGCTAATTAATATGATAAAATGAGTATTAAAAGGAAGGTGGATACTTATGGATGAATTAATTAGTAAAGAACAATTAGTACAAAAAATATTAGATAATGACAAGGATTTAAGTAATTCTAGTATTGACGAGGATTTAATACATGAGCTGATTAATGGTAAGGTATCAAAAAACATAAATGAATTTGAAAATAAAAATGTATCACTTGGACAAAAGGCTGCTGATAATATTGCGTCTTTTGGTGGTAGTTGGACTTTTATTATAGGCTTTGTAGTAATAATTATAGTATGGATTACGTCCAATACCATTCTATTGTCCCAAAAAGCATTTGATGTATATCCATTTATATTGTTAAATTTAGTATTGTCATGTCTTGCAGCATTGCAGGCGCCTATAATTATGATGTCGCAAAATCGCCAATCCCAGAAAGATAGATTAACTGCTTCAAATGATTATCTAGTGAATTTAAAATCAGAAATTATAATAGAAGATTTGCATAAAAAGTTAGATGTTTTAATTGAAAAGCAGAAGGAAGACAAAAAAAATATAGAATTATTATTAAGAAAAATTGATAAAGAGTTATAATATTAATAAGGCATCTTCAAAATATAACTAGTCAGTATGCTAGTTTATTTTGTGTCAGATGCCTAAATAAGTTTTCCTAAAATAAAAAGTACGAAAGGGGGAATTTGGGATTGCAGATAGTACGATAGCGAATCCCAATATAATTTTATGGATGAAAATATTAAATGGGTAAAAGATAAAAAACTAGAAAGAACAATGGAAAACCTTGAAAAACATAATATGGAAGCATATTATGTTCATGATGAAAATGAATTAATAAAGAAGATATCTCAATTTACTAAAGAGGGAGAAACTGTTGCTGTAGGAGGTTCAATGACTCTTTTTGAAACTGGAGTAATTGATTACTTGAAAAATGGAAACTTCAATTTTTTGGACAGGTATAAAGATGGTATAAGTGGAGAAGAGTTGAAGGAAGTATACAGAAAAAGTTTTTTTGCAGATAGCTATTTTGCAAGCAGTAACGCAATTACGGAAAATGGAGAATTATACAATGTAGATGGTACTGGGAATAGAGTAGCAGCTATGATTTATGGTCCGGATAAGGTTATTTTAGTTGTTAGCACTGATAAAATTGTTAAGGATTTAGATGCAGCAATTAAGAGAAATCAAGAATACTCAGCTCCGGCTAATGCCAAAAGGCTTAATAGGAAAACTCCCTGTGCTAAGGTTGGATATTGTATGGATTGTAGCAGTGAAGATAGAATTTGTAATGAATATACTTTAATCAAGAGACAGCCTATAAAGGGAAGAATAAAAGTAATATTTATTGATAAAAAACTTGGATACTAAGAGTGACAAGTGACAAGTTAAGTTGCAAAATTTCAGGGGTATAAGTAGATTTGTTTGTAGAAATCTACTTATACCCTTGTTTATTTCTAAAAATTTTAATTTGTATATTGAATACAAGAAAATATTGTCGAATATAGCAATTAAAATGATTTAAATGTAAGTTTTTGTAGTGAAGAATTCATAATAATGATATAATTATTTCAATAAGAAAATAGTGCGAAAGAGGGTAGTATATATGGGGCTAAGACAAAAGATTGTAACGTCGTTTTCTTCGATCTTAATTATTTTTGCATTAATTATATCTTTAGTTATTTATTATAAAGTTGATACCATTGTAAATGCTAACTTTACCTCAAATGTAAAGGCGAGTGCTGAATTAGGATATTCATATCTAAACGTAAAGTACAAAGGACAGTTGTAGCAAAAAAAATAAGTGGAAAAGCAAATGAATTAAAAGATAGCTTTGAAATATCCAGACAAAATGCTAATGAAATGTTTTCGAATTCACAGAATAAACTTAAGGCCGCAATTGAAAAATCTAAGGGAATTGAAGAAATTAAAGTGTTGTCAGATTCAATACTTCAGATAACATCACAAACTAATTTACTTTCATTAAATGCCGCCATTGAAGCAGCACGGGCTGGGGAAGCTGGAAAAGGCTTTGCAGTTGTTGCAGATGAAATCAGAAAACTTGCTGAAGATTCAGAAAATACTGTAATACAAATCCAACAAGTTACAAAAACTGTTTTGGAATCAGTGGATAACTTAGTGGTTAGTTCAAATGAAATACTTGATTTTGTGGATAAACAAGTTATTAGTGATTATGACATGTTTGTGGCAACCGGTGATGGATACAGTAGAGATGCTGATAAAATTGATGAAATTGTGACGGAATTTAGTTCAACTGCCAATGGCCTTAAAGTATCCATGAGTAATATGGTGGAAGCTATAGAACAAGTTACTGCTGCAGCTAGTGAAGGCGCTGATGGTACTACTAATATTGCACTCAAGACTAATAACATAGTGGATATGGGAAATTTAGTAACTACGCATACAAAGGATGCTAAAGTTGCATCAAAGAAATTAAACGACTATGTAAATCAATTTAAGATATAAAAAAAGTTGATGCAAAATGATTAAAATCATTTTGCATCAACTTTTTTTAGTTTTAGATTTCATTTCACCAGGTCTAAGATTACATCTTTGATTTCAGATTTTTCACATACTTTAGTATGGACAATCTTTTTTTTGTCTATGTCTTTAATTGAATCAGGTATTTTATAATCAGAAAGTTTATCCATTTTTTCTGTAAGCTTAAATTCATCAAAATGCGAATATTTTTCATCAATTGCAACCATAACTGATTTGGGGAATTTATATGGACTTGCTGTTGAAAGAATAATTGTTTTTGTTGAATCATTTGTTTCATCTTTATACTTTTTATATACAGAATATGCCACAGCGGTATGAGTGTCTATTATCTCTTTGTTATTGTCATAGATGTGTTTTATAGCATGGTTTGTCTCCGCTTCAGAAGCGTATCCACCGTAAAAATCACCTAGGTTGTTTTTCATGTCCGGTGTGATTTCATATTCACCACTGGAGGTTAAAGCATTCATAAATTCACTTACCTTAGTGGAATCTTTACCGCTAATAAAGTAAAGTAGTCGTTCAAGGTTACTTGATACTATTATATCCATGGATGGAGAATTAGTAATATAAAAGTCTCTTTTTTTATTATATATACCAGTGGTAATAAAATCGTACAGTACCTTGTTCTCATTGGAAGCACATATTAGTTTATCAATTGGAACGCCCATACTTTTAGCAAAGTAACCAGCTAGTATATCACCAAAATTACCAGTGGGAACAGCTACGTTTATCTTTTCACCTTTGGCAATTTCACCATTTTTGTAAAGGCTAAGATAAGAATAAAAATAATATACTACTTGTGGAATCAGCCTTCCTATATTTATTGAATTTGCTGATGAGAACATATATCCTTTTTCATCTAAGGTTTTTTGAACAGCCTTATCTGTAAATATATTTTTTACAGCAGTTTGAGCATCATCAAAATTGCCTTTAATGGCAATTACATGCGTGTTTTCGCCATTATGAGTAACCATTTGAAGCTTTTGGATAGCACTAACACCCTCCACAGGATAAAAGATGATAATATCTATTCCATCTATATTATTAAAACCTTCTAGAGCAGCTTTACCAGTATCTCCAGAGGTAGCAGTAAGAATTAATACGTTTTTATTAATTCCTTGCTTTTTTACAGAGGTTTTTAAAAGATGAGGAAGAATTGATAGTGCTACATCCTTAAATGCTAGTGTTGGGCCATAATATAGCTGAAGAAAATAGTTATCTCCTATTTTTTTTACAGGAGTAATTTCTTCTGTGGTAAATTTATGGTCATAGGCCTTGTTTATACAAGATTTTAGTTCTTCTTCTGTAAAATCAGTAAAAAATTTGCTCATAACTAAATAGGCCAAAGATTTATAATCAAGTTTTGATAATTCGTCAATATCAAAATCAATTGATGGAATAAAGGAAGGTACATATAATCCACCATCTTCTGCTATTCCGTTAAGTATTGCCTCTGAAGACGTAACTTCTTTAGCATTACCTCTAGTGCTTTTATACATTAATTGATTCAAAGTAGACACCCCTTTATTTATTAATTCAATTTTTCAACGCGTATAAGGTTATCAATGTTGTAAACACTATCAAGATGCTCTATTTCTGCCACTGATTTATTTATATCGCCTTCAATAGCATCGTGGGTTACAATAATAAGTGTAACAATACCTTGTTTTTCATCTTTTTGAATTATAGAAGATATGCTTACGTTATTTTTACCCCAAATTGAAGAAATTTCGCCTAAAACACCGCTCATATCTTTTACTGAAAATCTTAAATAGTATTGAGATTTGTAAGCTTGTTGATTAAGGATAAGTTTAGCCGCAGCTTTGTTTTCCACAGTTAAAATAGAGCGAAGTGTCATATCATTTCTTAATATTGAAATAATATCACTGACAACGGCACTTCCTGTAGGGAGTGAACCAGCACCTTGTCCGTAGAACATTAAATCACCTACAGCATTACCTTTTATCAAAATTGCATTAAATGAGTCATTTACATTTGCAAGGGGATGTGCTATTGGTATCATTGTAGGATGTACTCTAAGTTCTAGTGAACCGTTGTTCTCCTTAGCTATAGCGAGCAGCTTAATGGTATATCCAAACTCTTTAGCATACTTTATATCTAAAGAACTTATATTAGAAATACCTTCTCTATAAATATCTTTTACATCAACGTTTATTCCAAAGGATAAAGATGTTAATATTGCTAGTTTATATACAGCATCATAGGCTTCGACGTCAGATGTTGGATCGGCTTCAGCAAAGCCTTTATCCTGAGCTTGTTTTAGTGCAATATCAAAATCCATATTTTCCAGTGACATTTTAGTTAAAATGTAATTAGTAGTTCCATTCACGATGCCTACAATTTCTTGAATCTTATTTGCTGTAAGGCTTTCTTCGATGCCTTTTAATATTGGGATTCCACCAGCAACGCTTCCTTCATAATAAAGTAGTACGCCATTTTTTCGTGCTGCATCTAATAGTTCAGTGCCTTCAAGAGCGATAACTTGCTTGTTTGCAGTAACTACATGTTTGGAGTTTTCTATTGCACTTAACATATAGTCCTTTGCAGGATGGACTCCACCTAATAACTCAACAACAATTTTAATGTTGTCATTACTTAGTATTTCTTCAATATCAGTAGTTAATACCCCAACAGGTATGTCTATGCCTCTTTCTTTACTAATATCATTTACAAGTATTTTTGTTATTTCAATGTCATAGCCTGAACGCCTTGTTATTTCTTCTTTATTATTTTGGAAAATGTGCCAAACACCTTTACCTACATTACCAAGCCCAAGTAATGCGATTTCTATTTTATTCATTAATATTCCTCCTCAAAATCATATGCTTTTGATAATTTTATTATACAATTATGGCACCACATATATCGGGTTCTAAAATTTTTATTTCCCAACAGGCACTTGTGGTTTTTAAAAAAGCATCCATTTTGTTATAAAATTCACTATTGTGTTTATCTATAATAATCATAAGAGTTGACCCGGAACCACTTATAAATTCCCCTAGAGCATTAAATTCTTTGGATTTATCAAAGATCAACTCTATATCTTTTATAGCAGGTCCTCTAAAAGGTTGATGTATCTTATCTTGTAAACTTGTTCTTAGGTTTGAAAAATCTTTTTTATATAGTGAAGAAATAAGCATAGCAGCTCTTGAAATGTTAAATACACAATCACTTTTACTATAATTTTCAGGTAAAATCTTTCTACTGCTTTCAGTACTCATTTGAAAGTTTGGAATTAAAGCCACAAACAATAAATCTTCAGGCAGATTGATTTTAGAGTAAACAACATTATTATCTTCAACTAAAGATATATTAAATCCACCAATTAAAGCTGGGACAACATTATCAGGATGTCCTTCGATTTTGGTAGCTAGATTTATGATTTCCTGCTCCGTCATTATTTTATTCATAAAATAATTTGCTGCACTAATTCCAGCAGCTATGCAAGTAGCACTACTGCCTAGACCTCTTGAAAGGGGAACATCAGAGTTCATAACATTTATATAAAAACCCTTGTGTTTAAAATTGTATTTCTTAAAAGCTTCTAACATGCTGAAATAAATAAGATTATCCTCTATTGCTATTGAGGATGGTTTACCATTTTGTAAAAAGATTAGGCCATCACTTTCAATTTCATCAAATTCAAATTCATTGTAAAGTTTGAGAGCAAGTCCAAAACAGTCAAATCCAGCACCAATGTTAGCAGTACTTGCTGGAACTTTGATTTTTATCATAAATTCATCCCCTATCCATTGCAATTAAGTCAAGTTTAATTACATTTTCAGTATTTTTTATATTTTGAAGTAAATCTTCAAATTCAATTATTAAATTAAATATATCAAAGGTTATTGTAACATTTGCAGCATTGTTTATGGGTATGTCTTGATTTATTGTAAGAATATTAGCATGATTTTCAGCCATTATATCCAGTATTCTTGAAAGCGTGCCGGATTTATGACCAAGAAGCAAGCACATTGTAACTTTATTGCTTTTTCCAGATTCAGAAACTGTAAATACAGAATCTCTATATTTGTAATAAGCACTTCTACTTATTCCAACAAATCTTACTGCTTCAGTTATATCATGGGCTTTTTTTGTATTTAAAAGATCTTTAACCAGGATTACTTTTTTAAATATATCTGGTAAAACTTTTGTATCAACTAATAGATATTTATTTTCCATATTTATATCACCTTCCATTAAAAAACGTACACTAGTTACATACAGCTGTATACGTATCAAGGATTATATATGATATCCTATCATATTATTTACTTTATTACAACAAAATTTTAGATGAGAGTGTAGGTTGAATAAGGTTATAATATATATGAAGCTATTTTTAAAATTTGTTTATAAAAAGTTAAAAAAGTTAGATAGTAATATTAAGTATTAAATGCTAAACTTATAGAAGGTATCTTCAAAACAATAACTAATTTATATATTAGTATATTTTGTTCTAGATGCGGAATACAAGAGAAGAAATGGGGGAGCATTATGTTTAATAAAAATTTTGGAGATAAAAAATTTAAAATTGCAGCTTTTTATTCTTTAGGAGTAATTATTGCAGTTCTTATATTAAACTATATGGTAGTCAGTATGAAAACCGAGCAAATTACTTATAATAAATTTCTAGATTTACTTTCGCAAAAGAAGATTTCAGAGGTGCAAGTAACTCAAGATAGGCTTACAATAATTCCTAAAGATAACAGTGGAATAGGCAAAAAAATATTGTATACTGGTAGAATTAGTGATCTTGATCTGAAGAATGAACTTAAGGCTTCAGGTGCAGATATAACAGCTCCATCAAGTAATGATGATCCTCTAATAAATTTTCTGCTTACATATGTAATACCTATTGGAATATTACTAATAGCTGGAAGATTTTTATTTGGTAGAATAGATAAAAAACTTGGCGGTGGGGTTATGTCTTTTGGCAAAAACAATGCAAAAGTATATGCTGAAAGCGAGACAGGGGTTACTTTTTTAGATGTTGCAGGACAAGATGAGGCTAAAGAATCACTTATGGAGATAGTGGATTTTCTTCATAATCAGGATAAATATATAAAAATAGGTGCAAGACTTCCTAAGGGAGCATTACTAGTCGGACCTCCAGGAACAGGGAAGACTTTACTTGCAAAGGCTGTGGCTGGAGAAGCAAAAGTGCCATTTTTCTCTATGTCAGGTTCCAATTTTGTGGAGATGTTTGTGGGAATGGGAGCATCAAGAGTAAGAGACTTATTTCAGCAAGCTCAACAAAAAGCACCGTGTATAATTTTTATTGATGAAATAGACGCAATAGGTAAGAGTAGAGATACGGCCGGTATGGGTGGCGGTAACGATGAAAGAGAACAGACCTTAAATCAGCTACTATCTGAGATGGACGGTTTTGACTCTTCAGTGGGAGTTGTGATTCTTGCCGCTACAAATAGACCAGAAGTTTTAGATAAGGCATTATTAAGACCAGGTAGATTTGACAGAAGAGTAATAGTGGATAGACCGGATTTAAAGGGTAGAGAAAATATTTTAATAGTACATTCCAAGGGTGTAAAACTTTCAAGTGAGGTTAAACTTGATAAAATCGCAAAAGCAACTTCTGGTGCAGTGGGGGCAGACCTCGCCAATATGATAAATGAAGCAGCGTTATTTGCTGTTAAAAATGGAAGAGAAGAGATATGCCAAGGAGATCTTGAAGAAGCTGTAGAAGTGGTAATAGCAGGTAAAGAGAAAAAGGATAAAATCTTATCTGGACCCGAGAAGAAATCAGTAGCTTTCCATGAAGTTGGGCATGCAATTGTGGCAGCATTATTAAAACATACAGATCCAGTTCATAAAATAACTATTGTTCCTAGAACTATGGGCGCTTTAGGATATACAATGCAATTACCAGAAGAAGAAAAAAATCTAGTTTCAAAGGAAGAAATGATAGATGAGATTACGGTGCTACTTGGTGGTAGATCCGCGGAGGAAGTTGAATTTAACAGTATATCTACAGGGGCTTCAAATGATATAGAAAGAGCCACAAAGATGGCAAGAAATATGGTAACAATATATGGCATGACAGATAAATTTGATATGATGGCACTAGAATCAGTTGAAAGCAGATATTTAGATGGAAGACCAGTTCAAACTTGTAGTGCTGAAACTGCTACGTTGATTGATGGGGAAACATTAAGTATAATAAGGACAGCTCATGAAAAGGCAAAGGCAATATTAACTAAAAATCATGATTTACTTATAAAAATAGCCGGAGTTTTAGTTGAAAAAGAAACTATTATGGGTGATGAGTTTATGGAAATCGTAAAGGAGAGTTCAGCATGGAAGGAAAAGATAGAAGTTTAGAAGAGTTAATGAAGGAAAAAGAGGATAATGAATTTATTATAGAAGAAAATAGGCTTAAAGGTGTAATAGAATTAATAACTAAAGAAATACTTAACTATGTTAGAAAGAGAAAAGAAGTAACTAAATATATAATTGATAGTAGGAAAAAAAACATCGAGGAATTTAAAGATGATGAAGATAGAGTAATGGAGTATTTTGATCATGAGACATTCGTTAAGGAGGAATCTTATAAAACTATAGATAGAAAGTTTAAAGAGCTTACTATTCTTAAAACTTCTCCTTATTTTGGCAGGGTAGATTTTAAAGACGAAGACTCTGATGAGGAAAAAGTTTATATAGGAAGGTTTGGGGTTACCACACAGGGTCAATATGAGCCATTAGTGGTAGATTGGCGAGCACCAGTTTCATCTCTATTTTATACGTCAAGTCTTGGGCCAAACAGGTATAGGGCACCTAAAAGTGAAATAGAAGTGGATATACTCAAGAAAAGACAGTATATAATTAAAAAGGAAAAATTGATGGGGCTTTTTGATTCTGCTGTAGACGTTAGAGATGAAATATTACAGCTAGTGTTAAGTAAAAACGCAGGGGAAAAGCTTACTGATATTGTTATGTCCATACAAGAAGAACAAGATAAAATAATTAGAGAACCAAGAAATAATATAGTCGTAGTTAATGGAGTTGCTGGAAGTGGTAAAACCACTATTGCACTTCATAGGGTTGCCTTTTTACTCTATAATAACAGAGAAGTACTTCAAGACAAGGTACTAATTCTTGGACCAAATCCTATATTTATGGAATATATATCTTCTGTACTTCCTAGTCTTGGGGAGGGTGGAACTATGCAACAAACCTATGCTGATTTTGCTTTAGATCTTATGGATATAAGAAAAAATAAGGTTATGAGTTCTGAAGTGTATATGGAAAAAATCTTGAGTAATGACAAAGCATTTATAGAAGATTTAATATATAAAAATAGTGATGACTTTACAGAAGAACTAAACAAATTAATAGAGAATATTGAAAAAAAACAATATAAATTTGAAGATATAATATATAATGATAAGGTTGTAGTTAGCACAGAAGAATGTGAAAAAATGTACAATGAATATTATAAAAGGTTACCACTTTTTAGAAGAACGCGGAAAATAAGAAGGATAATATTTTCTAAATTAAAAGATGAAAGAGATAATAAAGTTAGAAAAATAGAAGAAGAGTATAGGAATACATTAAAAACCTTGAGTGAAGATGAATTAACATTACAAGGAACTTCTATAGACTATGACAGAAGACTTAAAATTAAAAATGTAGTCAGAGAGATTATGAAAGTTAAAGAAACACTTCTTTGGCTTGATAACCCAAGTATTTATGAATTATACAGCAGCATAAATAAAAGAGATTTTTATACCATAGATGATTTAACTGCTTTACTTTATCTTACATTAAAATTTGAAGGAATTTCAATGGGTAGAGAAATAAAACATGTAATTATTGATGAAGCTCAAGATTACAGTAGCTTAGCATTAAAAGTTATTAGAGAAATCACAGGAACATTAGGTATGACGATAGTTGGAGATAGCAACCAAAGAATTATACCAATTAAAGGAGAAATACCTTTTAACAGCATAGAAAATATAATACATAATATTGAGGTTAAGCATTTTAAACTTAACAAGAGCTATAGATCTACTCAGCAAATTATGGAATATGCTAATAAGTTTTTAAAGGACGAAGCTATTGTACCATTAGTTAGAAATGGTGAGCCTGTAAATGTAATAAAAGTTTCAAAGGTAGAAGAGCTTACAGATAATATACTTTCATTAGTAAATGGATACAAAGAAAAACAATATGAAAGCATAGCTATAATATGTAAAGATTTAAAGAGCACTGAAAAATATGGTAGATTACTAAAAAAAATCGAGAATATAAAAATTATTGATAGAGAAGACATGATGTATAAGGGCGGCATTGTTGCAATACCTTTATATTTTGCAAAAGGACTTGAATTCGACGCAGTTATAATTTTGGATGAAGCTGAACAAAAAGAAGACAAATACATGTATGTTATGTCAACAAGGGCACTACATGAATTATCAGTAGTAAAACTACAGCCATAATGCAAATGAGGGTAGCATGGTGATACATGTTCAAAGACTACTCACTACACTTAAGAACGACTAAGGCTAAGTCGTTCTTAAGTTCGTTCGGATAGCCTCTTTCACATGCATCGCCATGCTACGTCTCATAATCCAATAAGGTATGGTATTTACAAGTTAAGAGGTAAGGAGAAGTCTGCAGATTTAGCCGAAAAATCAATAAAAGTAGAATGAAAACAATTATAAGAGTTTTTAAATTGTCACTTTTAATTCTTATTATACTGGGAGGTGACATGATGGATGGTTCCAAGGAATTGGCAAATGAAAAAATAGGAAAACTGCTTTTGAAATTTTCTATACCAGCGGTTATAGGTATGCTTGTAAATGCAATGTATTCTGTTGTAGACAGGATATTTGTTGGCAGGGGTGTTGGATCATTGGCACTCTCAGGTGTGGCCATAACATTTCCAATAACAAATGTAATTATGGCAATTGGAATGCTTGTTGGAACAGGGGCAGCAGCAGTTATATCAATTAAGCTTGGTAAAAAAGATAAAAATGGTGCGGAAAAAGTAATAGGCAATGCATATACAATGACAGTTATTTTATCTATACTAGTAAGTATTTTAGGAATTATATTTCTAAATCCAATATTAAAATTACTTGGAGCAAGCTCCGAAACTTTTATATACGCGAAGCAATTCGCAATAATTTTGCTAGCTGGAGCAGTGTTACAAAATGTGGGGTTTGGATTAAATCCACTTATGCGTTCAGAGGGGGCACCTAAGATGGCTATGCTAACTATGCTAATAGGTGCTATTTTAAACGTTATGATAAATCCACTTTTGATATTTGTTTTTAAGTTTGGTGTTAGAGGATCAGCTTTTGCCACAGTTATTTCTCAGACAGTATGTTCAGTTTGGATATTACTTTATTTTACTAGAGGGAAGAGTCTGTTAAAGCTTAGAAGAAAAAACATGAAACTTAAAAAGGTTATAGTAAGAGAAATCATAGCAATAGGAATGTCTCCTTTTGCTATGCAAATTGCAGCAAGCATAGTTACCATAGCTTTTAACACAACACTTAAAAGATATGGTGGAGATCTTGCTATAGCAGCATACTCCCTTATAACCAGTATTACGATTCTAATACTTATGCCTTTGATAGGAATAAATCAAGGAGCACAACCTATAATTGGATATAATTATGGTGCTAAAGATATGAGCAGGGTTAAAAAAACATTGGTATATGCTACTATTGCTGCAAGCTGTGTTTCAATAATTGGGTTTATACTAGTGCAATTATTTGCTACTCAAATAATTAGCATTTTCAATACAAGTGATACTAGGCTTATAAGTATAGGGTCTAATGGATTATCTATTTATCTTAAGATGTTTGCTTTTGTTGGAATGCAAGCAAGTTTTTCAAATTATTTTCAGTCAATTGGAAAGGCAAAACATTCAATGTTTCTAAGTTTATCAAGGCAGATTATATTGCTTATACCATTAGTACTTATATTACCAAATTTTTTTGGACTAAACGGTGTATGGATAGCAGGAGCTGTTTCAGATATTACATCTGCGGTAGTAGCCGCTATTTTTATTGTAGTTGAAATGAAAAATAATTCTCAAGCTAAAAGTCTCACCAGTTGATATATAACTGGTGATTTATAAAATAATATAAGTGTATAGGAATTTGGAGGAGGAAATGATACATGGCGTGGTTGAAAAAAATTTTAAGTCATCATAAATATAAGTACACCATTGAAATAATGGTACTGGTAGTAGTTGGTGCTATAGTATTAAATACATTATTTATATATCCAATAATGGGCAAAAGTGATAACGGGGATTTTCATAGATTGATTTTATTTGGAGGACTTTCAAATTTATCCAATGGGTATAAGGAAATTTATGATGGTTTTGTACATCTGCATTATTCAATATCAACGCCAGGTATATACATTCCTTTTTACATAGATTGGGTTTCTGAAACTATACCGCTAAAGTTAGCAGTATTCATTTCATTGTTTGCACATAATTTTCACAATAGTTTGTTTGATATAAGATATTTATCTTTTATCTATTCTATAATATTTTTAATAGGTATATTTCTAATAATTAATTTTAAAAAATTCTCATATTTGCTTAAAGTAACAGCAGGAATTTTTATTATTTTGTTTTTCACAGATATTTCATATTTGGAGTTCTTTAATTCTTTTTTTGGAGAAGCAGGTACCATAGTATTCTTTTTTCTCAGCATTGGAACATACTTAAATTTAATCAGTAAGGATAAACCTAAAATAAGAAATTTTATATATTTTTTTGTAGCTTCAGCTTGTTTTTTAACCTCCAAATCACAGGAATTGCCATTACTTATTTTTATGTTAATTATATATGTAGCCCTTTTTATTTACTACAAAGGCAAGTCACAAAGAAAATGTATTGTGATTTCTTCCATATTGGTCATTATAATTTGTGCGGCTTCATATTTTTCATTAACAGATACTATGAATGAAAATAATGTGTATCAATCAGTTTTTTCGGGAATACTCAGGGGATCTAAAACGCCAGAGAAGGATTTACAGGAACTTGGTATAAATAAGAAATTTATGGTGTTTTATGGTCATTCATTTTATGAGACATATAATGGGAATGATCCTGTGGGACAAGAGATGCTAAAAGAATTCTACCCGAAGGTTTCTCCAGTTAAAGTACTAGGTTTTTATTTTAATCATTTGGACAGGCTTTGGGAAAAAATTGTTGACTCAGCAGATAATGCATATGCTTTTTCGTTGCCTAGTAAAAGCAATTTTATAAAAGGTCAATATACTTATAATAAGCTTGTAAATACTTTTAGAACAAGACTTATAAAAAAATATCCGTATATTTACCACAATATAAATATATACATCATATTTTCAATTTTGTATTTGGGGATAATTGTATTTTATTTTATAAAGCATAAAGATAAAGATCAACGTCTTCTCATATTAATGTTGCTGTTTATTCTTGCATCAGGATCGTCTCAACTTATTTTACCGGTTATAGGTTCAGGGCATGGGGACTTTGGAAAACATTTATTCCTTTTGAATTTATCCTATGATAT
>Ga0255362_1000060_pt1 | contig 29536 bp, 25 predicted proteins | sample GFST75r2metaG_FD_186000 | JGI IMG/M metagenome (GOLD analysis project Ga0255362, IMG submission 186000)
AATGCGGATGCAATAGCTTCTTTTCTGAATTTTATCAATCCTTATTGGTCAGAGGAGAGCTGGAAAGCTATGCTATATGAGCATTTAGCACTTGTGAAAGCAGAAGCAGTTGCTATGATTACCAAAGATTACGAAGCTGGCACAAAAGTTTATGACAAAATTGAAACTCAAGCACTAGGGATGGCAGACATGATGACAGCGGGTATTATTAAACAGTTTCCTTATAAATTTATAAAATAGATATATATTAGGAAGGTACATAGATTTGATTTACACAAATCTATGTACCTTCCTAAATAATTAGATTACTTTATTTTCAAACCGCTTTTTCAGATATTCTATAACAAGATCTAGGCTTTTTTCAAGTCCAACTTTTCCAGTATCAATAGTTAAATCGTATCCACAGGCATTATACATATCTTGTCCAGTAAGCGATTTAAAATATTTTAATCTTTCATTATCTGTTTTTTGTATATACTTCAAAGCTTCATTTTCTGAAATATTGTGTTCTTTTTGAATTCGTTTTCTGCGAAAATCAATATCAGCGTTAAAAAATATACTTATATGTCTTGGGTGATTTCTAAGAATATAAGATCCACATCTTCCTATTATTACAGCTGATTTTTCACTGGCAACTTTTGTAATGAAATTAGATTCAGCTTCATGCGCTTGTTTATCTGATATAATTTGTATATCTTCGTTGAATTCTAAACTACCAAATGCATAACTTGAAACTAATGAAGCCCATAGTGGAGTTTGTTTTTCATCACTAGCTTCTAAGTTCTCAACATAGGTTCCTAAATCTTTTGCTGCTTCTTTAACAATCTCATGATTTAAATATAAAAAGTTCAACCTTTCAGCAAGTTTATATCCTAAATATCTTCCTCCGCTGCCAACTTGACGATTAATAGTTATTACAATATTAGATTTATCCATTTTTACTACATCCTTTCTTAAGACACAAAATATCATAGAAGTAATAAAGTTTTTAGTATGACTCTATAGGAATATTGTATAAATTTTTGTGCAAGTTGTCAAATAGTTAGCAAACACCCATTTGCTAAAAAAATCTATCTACTAGAGAGTTTGAATAAGCAACACATTCTTCTATGTCAGAAAAACTCATTATTTCTCCTGCGTAATATGTATTTTTCTGACCTTGAAGTGCTTCCACTTTATCATACCAACCATGTTTCATTTGCTGAGAATTCACATGTGGGAAATATCTCCAACATTTATGCATTACTACATCTTTTAAACGGATATTGTATAGTTCTAAATCTTCTTCTAAATATTTTCTGCACATATCTGAAGTGACTTTTTCATTTTGATCTCCAAGTATATTAAATGTAATTATACTATTACCCTCATCTGTTCTATCATAAGAAAACACTACATGACCTGCTCTAGATTGCATCATATTTCCAGGAACATAGGCAGATGTGTTTCTACTATTTTCAACTAGGCATGCAAAATTGTAAAATTCCATATAAGTTATTTTTGAAAATAAGTTAGTTTCATCTTCTGTTGTATCAACATAATTTTTTAGGTCCTGAAGTGGTGATGAAAATATTATCTTGTCATATTCTTCCGTGCCGAAATCAGTATAAACATATACTTTATTATTTTTTCTTATTATGTTTTTTATATGGGTACAAAGCCTTACTTTTTTATTAAGCTTAACATTCAATTGATGCCAGATACTTTCTGTGCCTTCTTTCCATACAATAAAATCTTTGTTTATAAAACCCATCATTGTTGGAACATCTAGATATTGAAGCACGTAAGCCGCAGGAACAAGATTAAAATAGCCATAGCCATAACCTGTATATGGATTAACCCATAACTTAGGTATTAGTGGGATTTCATTTTTAGTGCAGAAATTTTCAAAGGTATCGGCTAAATCAAGATGTACTTTCTCATGACCCGGATTTTTTATATCAGGATATTTTGTCTCAATTAAATTTTGTAATTTAGCAATTTGAACCTTAAGTTTGCTCATTTCGTCTTCGGTAAAATAATCTATACTTTTTCCAGTATTATTATCAAAATAATTCCCAACTATTTTTTTGTGGATATATTCAATTCCGGCCTCATCCATTAACGCTAATGATTTGTAATAGGTTGGAAGGGCTATAACTGCTCCCATTTCGTAATATTTACCATCAAATTTAGGAGTATTACATTTACCTCCGACTCTATCAAGTCTTTCTAAAATAGTTATATCAGTATAACCTTTTTTCTGCAAATACCAAGCAGCTGACATACCTGATGGACCTGATCCCACTATACATATTTTCTCATCTAAACTTTTACTCATTACTATCACCACCATCTAATTTATATTTTTTTAGTTCTTCACATAGAGTATCTATCTCAATAATAGATTTTTGAATATCATCAATCCTATTATTTTGTTGCTCCATCTCAGCAAATATTTCTTCAGAAGAAGCAGAACTTTCTGTTGATACATTTGCTACTTCAGTAATCTTATTTTCAATATCCAAAAAGGCTGTATGTATCTTATTTACCAATTCATGTTCATTTGATATGTCTTTATTAATGCCATGGAATGAATTGCTGAATTCACCAAGTTTATCAGTTACCTTAAGAGATATATCTTTTCCACTCTTTACAGCTATGGTCCCTTTTTTTACTACTTCAAAGGTTTCGGTTGTTTTTTTATTTATATCAGAAATAACTTCTGATATTTGTTTTACTATTTCTGAACTACTTTCTGCTAGTTTTTGAACCTCTGATGCTACTACGGCAAATCCTTTCCCAGCCTCGCCAGCTCTCGCAGCTTCTATGGATGCATTTAAAGAAAGTAAATTTGTTTGAGTAGATATTGCAACTATAGAATCCAAAGCTTCATTGATTTTACTTATGTCGCCGCCTAATTCTCCAACTATAGAATAGGCTGAACCAACGGCAGTATCAATTAAGTTCATTTGATTTTCCATATTTTTCATTTCAAATAATCCTTCTTCTACACTAGAACTAATTTTAATAATGGTACTATTGAGTTTATTTGATATTTCGCTAGTCTCCTGAACTAAATTAATTGCTTCCTTTGTATTAGAATTTATATTTGTTGCAGTATTTGCTTCTGTTTCTGCTCCTTTTGATATTTCCTGAACTGAAGCAGTTATATTAGCACTTGAAGCTTTTGCTATACTTATATTTTCATTACATGTAGATACGCTAACATTTAATATTTCAGTGCTTTTTTCAATTTCTTTCATAGTAGTTTGGAGTTTTCCCAATAATTCATTGGCATTCTTTTCTTTTAATAATGAAGCGTCAACAAGCTCACTGCCCCATTTTGTCAAAAAATATAACACTAATATAACAGCATCAATAATGGTGAGTCTTTGGACAAATTCAGAAACAACTAAATTTGTACCCATTAATGCAGCAGGTGAAATAATATAAATAGCAATTAATGATATATTTATTATTGCTGTATAATATACGAGCATTTTACTTTTGAAATATAGAGTAATCATAGATACTCCACCAAAGAAGGCTAAAAAGATAAGTTGGTTTCCCTTCATCGCATATAATAAATAACAACATGTGTAAAATGGAACTAAACAAATAAGAATACCTTTGGCTGAAGTTTTAATTGGTATAAAGAAAACAGCAGTGCCTATAAGGCAGCTAAGAGCTAACACACATACAATTGAAAATGCATTTTTTTGTCCTACGACTAAGGATTCACCTGCCAATGAAATGTTTATCATCCAAATTAATATAAAATTAATTTTATTAATTCGAGATGTTTCAAACTTACTTTCTGGAGTACTGGTTTTGTTTTTAGTTTTCATTAGAATTCAATTCCACCCTTCGTTTTAAATACATTTAAGCCATAACATTATCTGCTTTTGGCACAAATGTATAACGTATATTCCTATAACAGTAAAGATTTAGTTATACTGCTACTTATTTCACTTATCGTCATTTATATGGCAAACTTAACAACAGAGAGTTATAACTATTTATTAATGTGTTACTTAAAGATTAAGTAACATGATTTTACAAGAAACCCTTGGAAAGAAGGGTTTTAGCATTTTATATCGAATCTTAAATAACAATAGTAATTAATGAAAATTATTGAGAATGAGGAAGGTATACTACATGAAGCTTTATGCAGAGTTACTGAATATAAGAAGTTCACCATCCAAGATAACTTCAAAGCCAAGGGAGGTTAATGGATTCTCAAAGCTACACAAGAAGCTAATAATATATGGATTAGTATTGTTATTATTATGTTGGATTGGAAATATTCTTTATTATAATAATAAAGAGATAAAGGAACCTTTATTTTTAAAACATTATTATGCTTTGCAAGATGGTATGGGTGATTTTAATTTATATTATGTTCAAAAGATTAATTCACAAGATAAGGTTTCAAGTATTGTATTTCCTGAAATAGGACAAAATCCTGTGAATTTCACAGAAAATGATGATAATAATACTGATTACAATATAGATAAAAGATATTATGCGTTAAAAACTATTAGAATCATCATTTATAATGGTGATATGAGCAATATGCCAGCGGAGTATAAAAATAAAATAATTACTAAGGCTAAGATTCAATTTTCAAATGGGAAAAGTATGAATGTGAGTTTAGGAAAAATATACTTTGCTAGTGATGAGGTAAAGGATAATGGCTTAGAACAACGAAGTACTACAGTTTCTAGCGATAATACTGAGTATTATACTTACTGGATTAAAAAAGATATTATGATTACAGGTATAAATTATCAATTTAATAAACAAGTAAACGGCATGCTAGAAATCAATATTGATGGAAAAGCAATTTCAAAGAATAGTTTTCCAATTAGATTAAATTCAGTAGGTATGGTTTCTATAGGCGATAAAATGAACCTAAACAAAAATAATGCTTATTTTTTTAATTTTGATATTTTAACAGAAGATTTGCAAGGTAATAAGGGAAAATCAAGCTGTTTTATTGGATCAATCTTTCAGCCACCGGAGAATCTGAACGTTGATACTTTAAAAAAGAATAGTAGAGGAGAGTGATTAGATGTATTGGAAAGGTTATAATCGCTTGTTCTGGGGAATAATAATTACTATTTTTCATATTAATATAGGTTATATAAATATTATACCGGATTTTATAGGTTATATTTTAATATATTCAGGTCTTAATATATTAGCACTACAACATAAAGTTTATGAAAAAGCTAAAATGCCTGCTGCATTGTTAGTATTATTCACTTTAAAAGATATATGGAATGATCCAAATAATAATATTTTAACAGGTCAAATCTATAAATTAAGCTTAGCTACACTTATAATTAGCACGTTAGTTGCTATTATTAAACTTTATCTTATATATCTTTTATGTAATGGAATATATGAAATTTGTAAAGAACGCGGGTTAGAAGAAATTATGAGTAGTGCAAAAAATATATGGAAGAATTATTTTTTCGTAGCTTTAGCATATTTAATATATGCTCCCTTCTCAATAAATTTAGAACAAGTACCAAGGATTATTATCATAATTATTATAGGGGTAATTCAAATCGTAATATCAATTTCTCTTGCGCTAATGTTAAAAAAATGCAGAGTGGAGCTAGAAAATTAAATACAATGTAATATATCGAAATACTGAAAGAACAGTTGTAAAACTGTTTTTTTTTATTGTAACTGCACCTGAATAATTTGAATATAATAAATTTGAGGTGATCTCAATGTCATATTTTGATTCATTAAGTCCTGAGGAATTTATTATTTTAGCAAACTTAGCTGCATTTACGCTTATGGAAGGAAACTCAAATAAAGATAATATAATTTTAGGTAGTTTCTTATCCACCGTTTCAAGTATTATGCTCTCTTTTTCAGCTCAGCAAAACTTTATTAAGGCTTTAAATGAAGGCACAGGAAATGAATTTGAAAATATTCCAAACAATGTTAATCAACCTATAAATATTCCAAATGATATGTAGAACATAGAGGATTACCTTTTTTCAGATGCCTAAATGTTTATATATTCTAAAATATAAGTATAGTTTCTTTACAGTTTGGCAAAATTGACTATATAAAATACCCCTGTTTAGATTTATATTTAAGATATAGCCAATGCCTAGGTAAATAAAAATTTGTTTAGGCTAACAGCGTATTAAATAAATGCTCAAATGGAGGTTTTTAAATGAAATTTAATTTTGATCAAACTATTGATGTGGAAAAAACAAATGCTTATATGGTTGGTGCTGGACTTGCATCAATGGCAGCTGCTATATTTTTGATTCGAGATGGGCATGTTCCAGGAAAGAATATTCATATATATGAGGAATTAAATGTAACAGGTGGAAGTATGGACGGAAATGGTAATGCTGATGATGGTTATGTAATCCGCGGCGGAAGAATGTTTGATAGAGAAGCTTATGCCTGTACATTTGGAATAATGGAAAGCATTCCATCATTAACTGATCCTAAAGTTTCAATACTTGATGAATTTAATGCTTTTAATAAAAAAATTCATACCCATGCAAAAGCTAGATTAATAGATAATGATGCTAAAATAACGGATGTATCAACTTTGGGATTTAATCGTGAGGATAGATTAGCACTAGCAGATATATTAATTCACTCTGAAGATTCTTTAGGAACAAAAAGTATTAAAGAATGTTTCCCAGAATCATTTTTTAAAACAAATTTTTGGATTCAGTGGACTACTCTCTTTGCATTTGAGACTTGGCATAGTGCGGTAGAACTTAAGAGATATCTCCATAGATTTATCCAAGAATTACCACGGTTAAAAGATTTATCTGGGATACGTCGTACACCATACAATCAATATGATTCAATGTTATTACCTATGACAAAATGGTTAAAGTCACAAGGTGTTAATTTTGAATTAAACTGTAGAGTAACTGATTTCGAATTTAAGCCATCAGATGCTGAAACTACAGTAACAGCATTTAAATGTGTTGAAAACGGAAAAGAAACTACAATAAAGCTTAAAGAAGGAGATCTAGCATTCGCTACTATCGGATCATTAACAGCTGGTACAAGCCTTGGTTCGATGACCACGCCAGCAAAGATTAATGATAAAACTGTAGGTGGGTCATGGAAACTTTGGGAGAAAATCGCTGAGGGACGTCCGGAATTTGGTAAACCACAGGTGTTTGATCAGCGTGTTGAAGAATCAATGTGGCAGTCTTTCACAGTTACCCTTAAAGATCCAACAATGTTTAAGAAAATAATAGAATTCTCAGGAAATCAGCCAGGAACTGGTGCTCATATGACATTTAGAGACTCGGCATGGCTCATGACAATAGTGCTGCACAATCAACCACATTTTCTTAGTCAGCCAGAAAGTGTACAAATTATATGGGGATATTCTTTGTTCCCATATGCAAAAGGTGATTTCGTAAAGAAGAGAATGGTGGATTGTACTGGTGAGGAAATATTAACCGAGGTATTATATCATCTAAACTTTAAAGAAGATATGGATAAAATTATCAAAACATCTATTTGTATACCATGTATATTACCTTTTACAACAGCACAATTTTTAACTAGAGCAAAGGGTGATAGACCACAAATTATTCCAGAAGGTTCAACTAACTTAGCATTACTTGGACAGTTCTGTGAAATACCAGATGATGTAGTATTTACCATGGATTATTCCGTAAGAAGTGCACAAACTGCTGTTTATAAATTCCTGAATTTAAATAAAACAGTTACGCCTATCTACAAAGGACAACACGATATTCGTGTAATGATTAATTCTGCGATTGAACTTTTGAAGGATGATAATCTAAGTGAAGAATTGGTTGCATTAAAGTCTTTGCTAAAATAATAAAAAATGAGTCCTAAGCTTTAAATTGAAAGCTTAGGACTCATTTTTTTTATTCATAATAGTGACTCTTATGATATAATGGTTTATATCATACAAAAACTCGTATAATATCGGTGATTTGGTCCGAAAGTTTCTACCTGCTAGCCAAAAAAAATAGCAGACTACGAGGTAATGCGTTTTAAAGATGTATATAATATTATTTATATACATCTTATTAAGCCCAGTATCTCAACTTTTTTTTGAGGTGCTTTTTTTTGTTTCCATTAAACTAGGACATGTATATATAAGTGTTTATGTATGAGTAAATTTATTTTTTAACATAGAAGGAGAAGAATACAACATGGAAAAACTAAAGAATAGTGATGTTAGTAATGAACTGAATTATGGAATTGAAGATAAACCTAAAACTTTAATACAAATTTTGCTAGGATTTCAACATATCTTTGCTGCTTTTGGTGGAATTATAGTTGTTCCAATAGTCATTTCAGCCGCACTAAAATTTGATGCAAAAACATCCACTGCTTTAATCAGTAGTGCAATATTAATGGCAGGTATAGCTACTTTTATCCAGTCAAAAAAGATAGGCCCAGTAGGTGCAAAAATAGCTTGCGTTATGGGAACCGATTTTACCTTTGTGGCTCCAGCTATTGCAGTAGGTTCAAAGTATGGATTACCTGGAATTTTAGGCGCAACTATTTTAGGTGGAGTACTTGTAATTATTTTAAGCTTTTTTATTAAACCTTTAATGAAACTATTTCCACCAATTGTTACAGGAACAGTTGTTACATTAATAGGTTTAACTCTAATACCTGTGGCAATGGATTGGGCAGCAGGTGGAGCAGGATCAAAGGATTATGGAAGTTTAAAAAATATCGGTATTTCACTTTTAATAATGATAATAACATTACTCATAAATCACTATGGCAAAGGCCTAATTAGTAGTGCATCGGTAATAATAGGGATGTTTGTAGGGTATTTAATTTGTATCCCTCTTGGTATGGTGAATTTCGGTTCGGTTTCCAGTGCAAGTTTAATATCACTGCCACAAATTTTAGCACATGGTGTAAATTTTAGATTAGATGCAGTACTACCATTTATACCAGCTTATCTAGTTTCAACTATTGGAACCGTTGGATGTATTAAGGCAATTGGTGAAGTATCAAAAGTAAAATTAGATGATAAACGTATTGGAGCGGGCATTTTATCGGATGGTGTTGGGAGTATGCTTGCAGGCTTTTTTGGAGCAATGCCAAACACCTCTTTTAGTCAAAATATTGGACTTATATCATTAACTAAGGTTGCAAGTCGTTACGTTACAATGATGGCAGGAATCATACTAGTTATTTTAGGATTATTACCTAAATTTTCAGCACTTATAAATATAATGCCTCAGCCTGTCCTTGGTGGTGTAGGAATTGTAATGTTTGGAACAGTGGCAGCAGCTGGAATTCAAACTTTAAGCAAAGTAAAAATAAGCAACAGAAATTTATTAATTATGGCCACATCTATAGGGCTTGGGCTAGGGGTTACTTTCCGTCCGGATTTTTTAGCTAAACTTCCAGATGCTCTAAAGATGATTTTTTCATCGGGAATTTCAACTGGAACAATTACAGCATTAATATTAAATTTAATATTAAAAGAAGACACAAAATAAAAATCATTGAGGAGTAATAGATGAAATCATTAAAAAAACGTATAATTGAAGAAGGACATGCATTAAATAAAGATGTTTTAAAGGTTGATTCATTTCTTAATCATCAGGTAGATGCTAATTTAATGTATGAAGTAGGAACATATTTTAAGGATTATTTTAAAAAACATGGAATTACAAAAGTATTTACAATTGAAAGTTCGGGTATTGCACCAGCGGCTATGGCAGCCCTACAAATGAATTTGAAACTTATAATATTAAAAAAACAAAATTCTAAGATTTTAAAGGGAGAAGTTTATCAGACTACTGTGCATTCATTTACAAAGGATACAGACTATGAATTAACCCTTTCTAAGAAATATATAAGTAAAGATGATAAAGTTTTGCTCATTGATGATTTTCTGGCAAATGGTGAGGCTGCAATGGGTGTAGCACGTATAATTCAAGAAGCAGGAGCTAAACTTTCTGGGATAGGAATTGTCATTGAAAAATCTTTCCAACCTGGAAGAAAAATATTAGAGGATAAGGGATATGATATATATTCTTTAGCTAGAATAGCTAGATTAGACAAAAACGTAGTTGAGTTTTTAGATTAAATTCATCAGTAATTTGTAAGCTTTATAATGAAAAAGGTTCTGACGATTTTGTTAGAACCTTTTAAATCTTTTAAGTTATTTATAAACATGATAAATCGAATTAAAAGTTCAAAAATATCCTAAATTTCATCATTCTAAGCTCTTAGGACGCTGTATATAGAAGCCTTGTCCATAAGTAATTCCAATGCTTTTCAAATATTTAAATTCTGTTTCTGTTTCTATTCCTTCTGCTATTACTTCAATACATTCTAGTCTAGCAAGATTCATAACTTCGAAAACTGTTTTTTGATTTATTTTGGTCTTATCAATATCCTTTATTAAGTGTATTCCTATTTTCAAATAATTAGGATTTATGTATATAAACTTCATAATATTTGATAAGTCTGAGCCAATACCATCTATAGAAATTTGGTAGCCTCTTTTTCTAAAAAAAGAAATATTCCTTTTAAAGGTTTCATAATCCTCAATGAGAGAATCTGCTTTAATATCAATAACCACATGATTAATTGGTATATTACCATCATTTAATATACTTTCTAAAAGTATTAATCCTAAGGTTTTAAATACTGGATCTTCAATTGTCTCTAAATTTATATTTACAAATAGTTTTTCTATAACAAAACTATACTTACTTAGAGCTTTTTTTAGACATATGATTTCCAGTTCATAGTTCTTATCATATTTATTTGCAGCTGCAAACAGTTCTTTAGGCATGTTAAATATGGAATCTATTGGTCCTCTGCTTAATGCTTCATACCCAATAGTTTCACCAGTTTTCATATTTATAATTGTTTGAAATAGAGTGTTAATATTTTCATTGACGAAAATACTATTTAGTTCATTATCTTCCTTATCCATACATGCCACCTTTCCAAATGTAAATAGAATATATTTATCAAAATTATATATAAGATTATCCTATATTATCGTTAATTCCAATAATAAGCTTAAGTACTTAATTGAATCTTCACTTTTTTATTAATTTTATAACATTATAATTAATAAAAAAGTGAAGAGAATAATTATGACTAATAGATTGTAATTTACATAGTGGTAATTTGGGGTAGAGGACAAGAATGATAATATGTGGGCTTATATTGAATCAGAATTTTAGGAACAATCGCATGGGAGAACTACCTAATCAGATTGTTCCGTTATGCTTTCTAGCATAGTAGCAAATTCCTCTGGACTTTTTATATCTAAGTACATATCAATAAGTGTCTTAGTAGACATTTTATTATAGCCTTTAGTACCATTTTCTAGTATTTCACTTAAAACGGTGATAAAGGTTTCGTTACTTTTATCTATATTCTTAAGCATTTTATCTGTTTTGTTTTTAATTAACTCATCTTTAATTTTGTCTCTTAATAGTTCTGAGTAGTTTTCCATATATTTTTGTATTTCTTCAGAGTACTGAGAATAATTACCAGATATAATATCTTCAAATTTAAACACGGTATCACTTCCAATCATAAATAAAACTAATTTTATTATATCTAAATTAGGAGCAAATATCAAATAAAAAAAGATTCCTACGATTTTTCGTGGGAACCTTTTTTTAGGCAGTTATCTTTTTATAGTTTGAATTTAAGTACCATTTCATTTAATTTTTGTGCAAGTTCTGTCTGACTTTTTGCTGTCATTGATACTAAAGCAATGGATTTTGTAGTTTCTTCAACACTATCTTTAATTGTTTCAGCATTTTCAGATGATTTTTGTGAAATATCTGCCATATTTCCTACAGCTACACTGACTTGATTAATTGTAGCATTAAGTTCTTCTGACATTGAGGCTATTTCCTCTGACATTTTACTTATAAAATTGGAATCATTATAGTACTGGTCAGCTGTATCTATAAAAGATTCAAATTGCGAGTTTACATTTGTATTTATAAATTGTAATATTTCATTACTGTGATCAGATAGATTTTCAAATGCCATTTGGACTTTTGAAATCGTTCCATGGATAGAAGTTACAGCATCAGAGGATTGCTCAGCAAGCTTTCTAACTTCATCTGCAACAACTGCAAAACCTTGTCCATGTTCTCCTGCTCTTGCAGCTTCTATTGCAGCATTTAGCGCTAATAGATTTGTTTGATCTGCAATTTTTGCTATAGTATCAGCCATACTACTTATTTCTCCAACTACTTTACCATCTTCAATAGATTTTAATATCTTTTGTTTTTGTTTTTCATAAACATTGTTAGATTCTTGTATAGAAGATTTGGCTTTGGCTTGTACATTTGTAGCTCTATCAATGGACTGGCTTGAATTGTTACTTCCTTCCATGGATTTGTCAGACAATTCATTTATACTTGCATCTACTTCTTGTATTGATGCTGTAATTTCTTCAGCTGAAGCACTAGCTTCTTGAACACCATTAGCTATTTTTCCAACTGCATTATTTATGTTTTCTGACTTTAATGCAAGTTCTTCAACAGTTACTGAAAGTTCTTCACTAGAGGCACTCATTTCCTGGGAATTTTCTATAATTGTTTTCACTAAGTTTTTAACATTTTCTTGTGCCGTATTCAGTGCTGTTGCAGTTTCAGAAAACTCATCACCTCTTGTTGTAGGAGCAGGGGTGGATAGATCAAATTCAGCAAGCCTTTCTGCTAAATGTTTAATTTTCAATAAAGGCTTATTGATATCCCTTGAAACAATAATACCTAAACCTATTGCAAGCAAGACACCTACTATAATTAATAGGATGATGATTTTATTATCATTTTTAAATAATGAATTATTATTATTGCTTAAGTTTTTTGTTGCGCTAAGATTATTATTAATATTCTTATTTAAACTGGAAGTCATTGCATTTGCTATTTCAGGGATGTTGTTATACTGAGCTAATGCGTCATCATAACTATTTGATTCAATGGATTTTAATATATCTTCACTTAATTTAATATACTTTGCTTCTTGAGATAAGTAGGTCGTCCATGTTTTATCCACAGATGAATTTACTTGTAAATCACTTAAATTTTGAATATATTGTTGAATCTCAGCTCTATTTTTATGGATGTCAATTTCTAAATCAGCTTTTGCAGAATCATCGCGTATATAAACTAATTTTAAAAAATCATTTTGAATTTGTGTTAAATCCTGTTTACTGGCCTCCGACATAAAAACACTTTGCATTCCAATAGAATACATGGCATTTGAGTTATTAGATACAGTTTTTAACGATAATGATGATATAACACCCACTACCACAATTAATAAAGAAACTAATACAAATGATAAAACCAATTTTGTCCTTACTTTTAATTTCAAAATAGGTCCCCCTTTCAAATCTTAATTTATTATTGTAACTTTAAGCTAAAAAATCACCATTTATATATTAACCAATGAGTTGTATGGGTTATATGGGTTATAATACATTATATATTATAATAAAAGTAAATTCTACATTTTTATCAATTCTTTTTTTTATAATCAGCAATATATGGTGTGAAAAACAACGAAATTATCTAAAATTAGCAATGAATGATTTCTTTCATCATAAATATTAACGAATGCGTATTATAAAAAAAGGTTAAAAATATTGACATTTAATCATTTATAATATAATCTAATATATGAAATGAATGTTCATTCCGAAGGAGGATTTTTAATTTAATGGATAAGAAAGCTTTGATTTTACAGAGTACACTAAAGCTTATTACTGAAAATGGTTTTCACGCAACACCTGTATCTCTTATTGCCAGTGATTCTGGCGTTGCAGCAGGGACAATATATAGGTATTTCAAAAATAAGGATGATATTATTAATGAGCTATATGCCTATGTAAAAAAAGATTTTAATGATGCTATTTTAGAGGGCATGCACGAAGGAATTACGGAAAAAGATGAGTATGGTTTGAAGTGGAAAAATATGATCAATTATTTTATTAAAAACCCTTTAGAGGCTAAATTTATGGATCAGTTCGCTACATCTCCATTTATAAATAAAGATATAGTTAAAAGTAGTTTGGCTAGGTATTCCCATCTAAAAGATCTTTATAAAAGGGCTATTAGCTCTGGGACTATTAGAGATGTGTCCTATGAATCTGTAATGGTAGCTATGCTTGGAACAGTAAATCAATTATATAGAACAAACAATTCAGATATGTTTAAAGTTGATGAAAAAATTATAAATGAGGTTTTTGAAATTTTTTGGATTGGAATAAAAAAAATATAGTTATTTGAGGCTGCTGATAAAATTCAGACTGTTGCATTAGATGAAGTCCGTCATGGTGAAGTGCTTAAAAATCTAGTAGAAAAATTTTCCAGGTAAAAGTAATAAATAAATAAGTAAGTAAAGTAAAAACTAATATTAAAATAGAGGAGATTATACTATGTTAAATTTTGATTATTCAATCCCAACAAAAATATTTTTTGGAAGGGACAAAATAGAAGTACTTGCAGAGCAGGTTAAAAATTATGGTTCTAGAGTTTTACTTGTTTACGGCGGCGGTAGCATAAAAAGAAGTGGTTTATATGGCAAAATTGTGGACATTTTTAATAAAAGTGACATAAGTTTTTTTGAACTACCAGGCGTGGAACCTAATCCAAGAGTAACAACAGTAAAAAAGGGTGTTGAAATATGTAGAGAGAATAAAATAGATCTTATACTTGCTGTAGGCGGAGGAAGTACAATTGATTGTGCAAAGGTTATAGCAGCAGGCTATTATTATGATGGCGATGTTTGGGATATAGTTGTTGATCCAAGAAAAATAACCAAAATTCTTCCAATTGCTACGGTATTAACACTGGCAGCTACTGGTTCTGAAATGGATGCAGGTGCAGTAATTACAAATTTAGAAACTAGTGAAAAATTAGGTACTGGACATAAAGATATGAATCCTAAGTTTTCAATACTGGACCCAACTTATACATTTTCAGTACCTGCAAATCAAACGGCAGCAGGTACAGCAGATATAATGAGTCATATTTTTGAAGTTTATTTTAGTAATACAAATTCAGCTTTTGTGCAAAACAGAATGGCAGAAGCACTTCTTAAAACTTGCATAAACTATGGCAAAAAAGCTATTGATGAGCCTGAAAATTATGAAGCGAGATCAAACTTAATGTGGACTTCAAGTCTTGCTATAAATGGTCTATTAAGTTATGGAAAAGAAACAGAGTGGAGTGTTCATGGAATGGAACATGAATTAAGTGCATTTTATGATATTACCCATGGAGTTGGACTTGCAATTTTAACACCACATTGGATGGAATATGCGCTTAATGACAAAACATTAAATAAGTTTGTTGAATATGGAGTAAATGTTTGGGGACTTGATGCTAGTAGTGATAAATATGAAATCGCTCATAGTGCAATAAAAAAGACTAGAGAGTTTTTTGTAACATTAGGTATACCTTCTACATTAAAAGAAATTGGAATTGGGGAAGAAAAATTAGAGAAAATGGCAAAGCAAGCTACAGAAAGAGGAAATCTTGGTAGATTTAAACCCTTGGCATCAGTTGATGTGCTAAATATTTATAAAGCTTCGCTATAATTAATAAAAATGACTAGCCATTTGGTTAGTCATTTTTATTTTTTTGAAGATGCCTTATATAAAAATATAAAAAGTTAAATATAATTTACATTTATATACATAGAATAAATGGTTTTTATGCTCATAATAGATTAAAATTAGTAATTGTTAACATAGTAAAATTTGTATAATTACTATATTTGATTATTTATGAGGGGGATATTATGAGAAGTAAATTTCACAAAAAACTATTATTGCATATTTTATCTTTAGCAATGGTACTTAGTATTTTATTTGTGCAACTTCCTGTTTTGGCGGCAGCAGATACACTACCTACAAAAATAACAATATTTCATACTAACGATATGCATGGACGTTTGCTTGATGCCTTTAATACAGCAAAACCACCAGTACTAACTCAAATTGGGTCGGACTACGTTGCAGCTATTAAGAAAAGTACACCAAACTCACTGCTAATTGATGCAGGTGATGCCTCACAAGGTTTACCATTCGCAACTATAAGTAAAGGTGCTGACGTAATCAGATTGATGAATGCAGCAGGATACGATGGTATGGCACTGGGAAATCATGAATTTGACTATGGTAAAGCTCAAACATTGTCTAATGTAGGGCTTGCAAACTTTCCTATAGTTTCAGCAAATACAATTCAAAATGGACAACCTTTGCTTGCTGGTATAAATGGTAATAATGGATCTGATTTTCTTAAAACTGTTAATGGAGTTAAGATTGGTTTTTTTGGTATTACAACTCAAGAAACAGTTTATAAAACAAATCCTTCAAACCTTCAAGGTGTAACTTTTGAAGACCCCATAGCAACTTCCAAAACAGAAGTTACTAAGCTTAAAGCAGAAGGCGCCACTGTAATAGTCGGAATAATGCATATTGGTAATGATTCTTCAAGTAGCCCAATAAGTGATGATATTGCTCAAGCGGTTAACGGTATAAATGTAATAATTGATGGACATAGTCATACCGTTGAAAACAAATATGTAAATAAAACACTAATAGTACAAACAGGCTGTTACAGTGTAAATCTAGGTAAAATTGATATTGCGGTTGATGGAGCGGGTGCGGTAACTGCAAATGAGAACATGATATCTGCAGCAAACGCTACATCTTATACTCCTGACGGAGCTGTTAAAGCTTTAGCTACTCAAATCAATGCTTCGCAGGCGCCTATATTTGCCAATGTTGTTGGTAGGATAAACAACTCTTTATGGGGCGGAACAGTTAATGGTCAATCAGTTGGAAGACTTGGTGAAACAAACCTAGGAGATCTAGTAGCTGATGCCATGGTAGATAGCGGTAAATCACAGATAAAAGGAACTTCTTTCGATGGACTTCCTGTAATTTCATTAGAAAATGGTGGAGGCGTTAGGGATTCTATTCCTGAAGGAGATATAAATCAAGGACAAATAACAACAGTACTTCCCTTTGGTAATATTTTGTCTCTAAAAGAAGTGACGCCTGCAACTCTTTATAAGGTTATTGAAAATGGCGTGTCTAAAATAGCAGGGCAAGACTCTACTACAGGTATGATTACTGGTGCAGATGGTAGGTTCCCTCAAATTTCTGGGATGAGATTTGAATACAATCCTGCAAAAACTGCATTAAGTAGAGTAACCAAAATAGTACTAACAAATGCCGACGGTACTGATAAGCAAGCGCTTGATCCTAGCGATACTACCACCAAAATTGTATTAGCTTCAAATGATTATGAGGTTGGAGGAGGCGATGGTTATACAATGCTTGGAAGTCTAAAAAACATTGGTGAAGGCAATGCACTAGATGTTATAACTTCTCAATATATAGCAAAACTTACTAAGCAAGGAGGAGGTAGTTTTGCTTATCCTTCGACTCAAGGAAGGGTGAAGGCTATTTCAAGCTATGCAAACAAACCTTATACGGCAACTATTGCTGTGAAAAATGGTTCAACTGCAGCAATTAATACTAAGGTAATATACTCAATAGATAATTCCAGTATAGGTGCAGCAACTACTGATTCAAATGGAATATTAAACATTGCAAACATTTTCTCAGGTGCCCATACAGTAAGTATTATTGCAAATGACCAGGAGGCAGATGTGTATATAAATGATTTAATAGGTTCAAATACATCAGAAAATGTAATAGCATCACTTCAATCATCAGATGCAAGTGTAGCACAAAAAGTAAGTGATATAATTAATTCACTTCCTTCAAAGATTACACTTTCAGATAAAGATTCAGTAGCCACTGTTAGATTAGCTTACAACAATTTAACAGCTACGCAAAGGGCTTTAGTAGATAATTATAGTAATCTAACTGTGGCTGAAAAAACTATTACTCAACTTGAATCTACTCCAGTAGATATAACACCAATAACAACCGCACCAGTAAATTCAACAACAAATCCATCATCAGGCAGTATAAAAAATAGTGCTTCAAGTAATTTAGCTATTACAACATTACCACAAACGGGATCACCAATAGATACTAGCGGTCTTGTTATACTAGGGTCATTATGTTTTGTAGCAGGAACAATAACATTGATATCAGAAAAGAGAAAAAAGAATAAGTCGCATGTAGCTTGATTAAATTATGTAGATAAACGTTACAATAAAAAACCACTCTGATATGAAATTTAAGGTCAGAGAGGTTTTTTATTTAATGTATCCATTTATTATTAAGAGCTTTTTCAACTTCTTCTCCAGGCATTGGTTTACCTAAATAATAACCTTGTATAAGATCAATTCCAGCTTCTTTCAAGTAATCGTACTGAAATTTATCTTCTACACCTTCAGCTAGTGCTTTAATATCTAATTTATGGATTAATGAAATTATAGATTCAATAAAGTCATTTTTATGGTTTGATATATTAATTTCATCAACAAAAGACTTGTCAATTTTTAACAAGTCAATGGGAAGTTTTTTTAAATAGCTTAGGGATGAGTAGCCAGTACCAAAATCATCTAATGAAAGTTTAATTCCAGATTTTTTTAAATTCTTAAAAATATTTAGGGCAAAATCAAAATTATCAATTAGAACATTTTCTGTAACTTCCAGTTCTAAATCACAAGGATTTATGCCGGATTTAGTTATAGTAGCTATAACACTATCGTAAAAATTCCCAAGTTTTAATTGAATTGGAGAGATATTGACAGCCATTATGATATCACTTCCATATATATCATTGATTTTTTTGGTAAAGTTGCAAGCAGTATTTAAAACCCAATCTCCAAGAAGTGAAATAAGACCTGCCTCTTCTGCAATGGATATAAATTCTAAGGGATTCATAAATCCAAGTTCAGGACTATTCCACCTTATTAAAGCCTCAAGGCCACGAAGTTTTTTTGTGTTAACATCAAACTGTGGTTGATAATATAAAATAAATTCCTTCTTTTGTATTGCTTTTCGAAGTAGAACTTCTATATTAAGTTTTCTAACCAGTTCATTTTTCATATGAACATTAAAAAATTGGTATTTGTTTTTACCAAGATCCTTTGCTCTATACATTGCAATATCTGCACTTTTTATTAGATCATCAGAGGAGCTGCCGTCATCTGGAAATACAGAAACACCAATGCTAGATGTAATATTAATAGAACTATTTTCTATATGAAAAGTTTCATCAAAGACGGATAAAATGCCATCAATAATAGACAGAATTCCATTTGTATCATCTACATTTTGAAGAAGTACAGCGAACTCATCGCCACTTATTCTAGCAACTGTATCGTTGCCTCTCATGCATGCCTTTAGTCTTACAGAAGCTTCTTTTAACAGTTCATCGCCAAAGCTATGACCAAGTGAATCATTAACCCTTTTAAAATTATCCATATCAAGAAATAAGACAACTAATTTAGTGGAAGCTTCTTTGGCGATTTGGAGTTCCTTTTCTAATTTATCAAAGAAAAAGGTTCTATTAGGTAAATCTGTAAGATCATCATAATAGGCCATACGTCTTATAATCTGTTCACTTTTTTTTGATTCTGTGATATCGTGATTTGTGCCAGTTACGCCTATAACATTATTTTTTATATCAAATATAGGAGAAAGGGTTACAGTAAATATTGTATCTTCATTGTATTTGGTCTCAAATTTAATTGTTTTTTTAGAGTTAACCACTTTTTTTATATTTGTTTCTAGCTCTTTTGCTGCACTAGCACACATAATATCACTTATATTTTTTCCAATGATTTTACTTTCAGGAATGTTAGTAAACTGAGAAAATTTATTGTTAACTGTAATAAAAACACCATCAATATTGCAACTATAAATAATATTTTGCGAATTATTAACAATAGTTTTATACTTTTCTTCACTTAGCCCTAGCAGCTCTTTATTTAAAACTATCTCATCAAGGTGTTGTTTTAATTCTTCGTCAGAGTCCGCAAGTTGTTCATATAGTGAATTCAATTCGTCATTATTGTTTTTTAGGCTTATTTCATTTATTCTTCTGTCAGTGATATCTTGAATCACACCTAGAACCCTTAAGGCTTTACCATTAATATCATATTCAACTTCTGCTACAGAATGAATATGTCGTCTTTCACCATTATCATTTCTTTTAATTCTAAATTCTATGTCATATTTTAAATTTTCTTCAATTAAAAGCCTCAGTGCAGTATCTATTTTAGATCTATCTTCCGGTACAACAATATTTTTTATACAATCTAGGGACAATATTCCTTCTTTTGTACTTATGCCATAAATCTGAAAAGCCTCTGCAGATCCAATAGTAAGACTATTTATTAAATCAAACTCCCAATTTCCTAGTTTTCCAATAACTTGAGCTCTATTTAAACGTCGCATATTTTCAATTAACTTATTATTAGTGATATTTAATTGGTTAATTTGATTATGTAATTCACAATTAGATGCTATTAGTTTTTCATGGATTTCATTGACTTCATTTTCTAATAAATCAATTTTTCTAAGTAATCTTATCTTAGATAGCTTAAATTTAAATTCATTTGTGTTATTAATTTTTAATATTGAGTGAATTTTGTTAACGGCTGGTCTAAACATAACGTCACCTCTATAGGATTTATTGGATAAAATATCTCTTCGTACTTATAATAACATACAATTCGACACTAAAAGCCAAAATTCTTCAAAATCCTTGGCACTAAAAAAGATACTGGAAAATAAAAAAACATGGATAAATTTAATCCATGGCCAGTGGTTATTAATAAATTAGAGTGCCCATGTTCCAGCCAGTGCGTCTTCAACGGCTAATGCTGGTAAAGGTTTTCCTAAATAATAACCTTGTATATTATCAATGCCGGCGTCTGCTAAGTAGTCATATTGAAATTTATCCTCTACTCCTTCCGCTAATGCCTGAATATCCAAGGTGTGGATCAATGAAATTATAGATTCAATAAAGTCATTTTTAGGATTCATCATATTGATTTCATCAACAAAAGATTTATCAATTTTGAGTAAATTAATTGGAAGCTTTTTCAAATAGCTTAGAGATGAGTAACCAGTTCCGAAATCGTCTAACGAGAGACTAACTCCATATTTTTTCAGATCATTAAAAATTTTTAAAGAAAATTCAAAATTATCTATAAGGATATTTTCTGTAACTTCTAGCTCTAAATTAGCTGGATTTATACCGGATTTATTAATTGCTTCAATAACACTATCATAAAAATTAGTAAGTTTTAATTGAACTGGGGATATATTAACAGCAACTGTTATATTACTGCCATAGATATCATTGATTTTTTTGCCATAGGCGCAAGCGGTATTTAAAACCCAGTCGCCTATTTCTGAAATAAGGCCAGTCTCTTCTGCTATGGATATAAAGTCCAGAGGATTCATAAAGCCTAGATCCGGGCTATTCCATCGTATCAATGCCTCAAGTCCACGAAGCTTTTTTGTTTTAGCATCAAACTGCGGTTGATAATATAAAATAAATTCATCTCTTTTAATTGCTTTTCGAAGCATTACTTCTGTATTAAGTTTTCTAAGAAGTTCGTTTTTCATATGAATATTAAAAAATTGATATTTATTTTTACCAAGATCTTTTGCTTTATACATTGCTATATCTGAGCTTCTTATTAAATCTTCAGGTAATTCTCCATCTTGTGGAAATACTGATATACCAACGCTAGATGTCATATTAATGGAACTAGTTCCAATAAGAAAAGTTTCATAAAACACATTCAAAATATTATCAATAATAGGTAGGAGTTCATTTGTATTTTCAACGTTTTTAATAAGCATGGAAAACTCATCACCGCTTATTCTAGCAACAGTGTCCCCATCGCGCATACAGGCATTTAGTCTTCGAGAAGCTTCCTTAAGCAATTCATCTCCAAATGCATGGCCAAGTGAATCATTAACTCTTTTAAAATTATCCATATCAAGAAACAAAACGAATAATTTAGTAGAATTTTTAGTAGCCATATGAATTTCTTTTTCTAATTTGTCAAAGAAAAATGCTCTGTTTGGTAAACCTGTTAAATCATCATAGTATGCCATTCGTCTTATGATTTGTTCACTTTTTTTTGCTTTTGTGATATTGTGATTTGTACCAGTAACCCCTATAACTTTATTTTTAGCATCAAAGATAGGTGAAATCGTTACAGTAAATATGGCATTTTCACTATAGTCAACTTGAAATTTAGTAGTCTGCCCTGAATTAATAACTTCTTTAATAGCTTCTGAGAGTTCTTTTGAACCATTATAAAAAGGTAGGTCACTGATATTTTTTCCGATGATTTTGCTTTCAGGAATTTTTGTGAATTCCGAAAATTTATTGTTTACTGCAATAAAAACACCATTGGTATCACAACTATAAATAATATTTTGCGAATTATTAATAATAGTTTTATACTTTTCTTCACTTAATTCAAGCAATTCCTTACTTAACAGTATCTCATCTAGTTGTTGTCTTAATTCTTCTTCCGAAGCTGCAAGCTCTTCATACAGCGCATTCATTTCTTCATTTTGTTTACGTAATTCTTCTTCAGATGCTATTAATTCCTCATTTGTAGCCTCAAGATCTTCATGAGCTAAGGTTAATTCTTCATAGCTTTCATTAAGTTTAGTATCTGATAAATGTATTTTATTCAGCATGTTTTGTATTAATATATAAATCACATATGATGATACAAAAACATAAAGCCAACCTTTATATGTATTTATCATTGCTAGAGTATCTTTATTACCAATAAGTTTGTTTGCAATTAAATTTGAAAACAAAATCCAAATAAAACCTACCAAAAAATATGTTATACCTATTTTAGCTGGTTCATATTTAAATTTATTTTTATTATCAAGTTTTAAGATTGAAAAATTTTTTTCATCTGTTGATCTAAACATAATATCACTCCAATATCGTTTTATGGATTTATATATACCTTATATGAATTTTAAATTAATATATTTTTTACATTATCTATAATAAAGTATAGTTCGACTATTTTTGTAAGAATCCTTTAATGTAATAGTTATTTTTATCTTTTTCTATATTTTAACATATATAATCAGCATTTAACTTGGGAATTTACAATTATTGCATATCTAGACAATTTTAATTTCTAACACTAATTCACCTGAATATAAAAAAGAATGTAAGTAGCTTTGTGAAATCTAAGTTACTTACATCCTCTTTTATTATTGTAAAAGAAGATATGTTAATATATGAAATAAAAGTGTACCAGCTAGCATAATAGCAAGGATTATGTGAGTATACAACCAAAATATTTTATGTTTCATATATGTTTTTCTGAAATACTTCATAAGTATACCTATCAACGTGACCAAAATCATCAATAATAAGCTAATATAGCCAGTGGAGAATTCAATATGGGATAGATTGTTTCCAGCATGAATAAAACCTATAATTATTGCTATTATACCGAAAATACAATGATAATCTAATAACTTTTTAGCTGGTAAATTTATTTTAAAGCTCAGGTTTTTAAATCTCTTGAATAAACCGTAACTACAACTTAAGATAAAAAAAAGCAATGTGAGCCAACCAAACAATTCATGGACCATAAATAAAACACTCCTATATTTTGTCTATTTAAAATAATGTATCTTGGATATATTCAAATCCATGGCTAGAACTGTTAAAAATAAATTTTTCTTTTGCGCCATGAGTTACATAAATTTTTTTGTCTGAAGTAATAAATATAGCGTCTACACCATTAGTTTTGTCTACTAGTTCCATACCGCCTATGAGACCAAGAATAAATATGCCTGTGGATAGAGCATCTGCCTCCATAGAATTTTTTCCTATTATAGTGGCACTTATTATGCCTGAATTAGCAGGATAGCCTGTATTTGGATCAAGAATATGATGATATTTTATATTATTCTCTTTGAAATATCTCACATAATCTCCAGAAGTCACAACTGTTTCATCAGAAATTTTTATAATTCCTATATTTTTTCCTCGTGTCTCAAATGGGTTCTGAATCCCAATTAACCAAGGAGAATTGTCAGGTTTGTTTCCAAGGGTTAATACATTACCACCGATATTTATAAATGCAGATTTCACAGCATTCTTTTTATAAATCTCAATAATCTTATCTGCTGCATAACCTTTAGCTATTGCACCTAAATCAATTTGTTGACCTGCTTTTGATAGCTTGGCTGATTTTTTTTCTTCATTCAAGATGATATCTTTGTAATTTATTAAATGTAGTATATTTTTAATTTCTTCTTTTGCTGGAATCCTCTGGTTTTTGCTGAATATACCCCATAGTTTAACCAATGCTGCTACAGTTATATCAAAAGTTCCATGGCAAAGCTCTGAATATTCTTTGGACTTTTTTATAACTTCAAAAGTTTCTTCACCTAAAATAACTTCATTTTTCCCAGCTTCTAAGTTAAGTTTACTAATTTCACTAGTACTAAGATAAAAACTCATTAATCCTTCAAGCCGTTTTAATTCATGTTCACCTAGGATGGAAACGTCTTTTGCATTAGTGCCATAAATTCTTTGAATTATGTTAGTACCCATACCAAAACTTTCAAAATCCTCAAATTGCTCCATATATACTCCTCATCTTAATATAGTATTTTTAAGATTTAGCTGATTCTAATGCGTTTTCAATGGATTTCAGAATTACTTTACTACTATTGGTTGCCCCTGAAATAGTGTCCACCTGAAGACTCTGTGCATCCACGACTTTTTTAGGGATCACCTCAGCTGGTTTACCCCTTTCATTTTTATGGTTTAGTAGAACTATATTTGTAATCTTGTTGTCTTTAACTGTAACTGAAACCTTTGCAGCTATATAAACAGCATCAAAGGAGCCAGTATATGTTCCGTCAGAAATTTTTGATAAATCTACGGTGCCAATTTTGATTTCTTTAATTGTTTTTTTATATTTTTCCACAGAAATTATATATCTTCCTCCAAAAATTCCAACGGTTAAAGCTACAATACAAACAGCGGTAATCACAATTTTTTTTGTGCTTAACATAACAAACTCTCCTTTATTTTTTTATAGATTTTAATAAAAGTTCAAGACCATCCTCCATTAATTGTTCAATGCTTTTATTATAATAAGAATTAATGTATTTTTCTTTTTTACTAATTAATCCTATAAAACCTAACATAGTTGACCAAAGCATAATACAAACAGTAATGGAGTCTGTATTATTTGAAATTTCACCCTTTTGTATTCCATCAATAATACACTTATTAAGAAGTTTAAAGGAGTATTCACCGGCAATGTAACATTCATTAATTAAAGGATTATTATCAGCTTGAAAATCAAAATCTTTGTTTTCATAATCTGTAATAGCCTTAAAGTATCCAGGATAAGTTTTACTAAACTCAATAAAAAGCTGACCTAATCTTTTGATCTTTTTAATTTCGCTGATTTCAGTATTTTTACTAATAAATTTATCAAATAAAGCATTTAAAGTATTAAATCCTAATAGCATTATTTCATAGTAGAGTTCTTCTTTATTCTTGAAATAGGAATATATAGTTTTTTTAGTGAATTCTGCTTCTTTTGCAATATCATCCATTGTTGAATTTTCAAATCCTTTACTAAAAAAAACTCTTTCAGCTGCGGTTATCATGATATTTTTACGAATTAAATGTTCTTTTTCTTTACGTTCAATAACACCCATAGTAAGTATGCCTCCAGTTTACTAAATATACTTAGAGTATACTTAGTATGTATTCAGTATACAATATTTAATTATGATGTCAATAATATTTATGCATGAAACAGGTATATATTGTGTTAAATTTTTTAGTGTTAACTCAACAAATTTTTAACAATAGAATATGAAGGAATATAAAAACAAAAAAACACTATATTTACAATATATGATTTGTGATATTATAATAATAAAAATTATATAGCGAAAGAGGTAATAATTATGGCTAATATTTCAAAAAGTATTATTGACTTAATAGGGAATACACCGTTATTAGAAATATCAAAACTCAGTAAGTTAAATAATGCTCAGGGAACTATTCTTGCAAAATTAGAATATTTTAATCCTGCAGGCAGTGTAAAAGATAGAATTGGGCTTTCAATGATTGTTGACGCAGAAGAAGCTGGATTAATAAAAGAAGGCACAGTAATTATAGAGCCAACAAGCGGGAATACAGGCATAGGTCTTGCATTTGTTGCGGCATCTAAAGGCTATAGACTAATAGTAACAATGCCAGAAACAATGAGCATTGAAAGGAGAACTTTGTTTAGTGCTTATGGAGCGGAGATTGTTTTAACTCCTGGAAATTTAGGAATGCAAGGCGCTATTGATGAAGCAAATGAACTTGCAAGCAGATTTGAGAATGCCTTTATACCACAACAATTTTCAAACCCATCAAACCCAAAGGCTCACCAATTAACAACCTCAGAAGAAATTTGGAGAGATACGGATGGAAAAGTTGATATTTTTGTTGCAGGGGTTGGTTCTGGTGGAACTATTACAGGAGTTGGCAGGGGATTAAAAGAAAAAAATCACAATATAAAGATAGTTGCTGTTGAACCATATGACTCACCAATTTTATCAGGGGGGAAAGCAGGTCCACACAAAATTCAAGGGATAGGTCCAAATTTTATACCAGATGTATTTGATAAATCAGTAGTGGATGAGATAGTTAAGGTTAGAAATGAAGATGCCTATGAAAAAACAAGACAAATGGCTAAAACTGAAGGGGTACTTGTGGGTATTTCTTCAGGAGCAGCATTATACGTAGCTCTAGAATTATCAAAAAGACCTGAGAATATAGGAAAAACTATCGTGGTCTTACTTCCGGATACTGGAGAACGATATTTATCAATACCTAATTTGTTCAAGCTTTAATTAGATATTATTGAAAACTAAAATAAATTTATAAAAATTGTAGCTTCGGGATATTTATTCTTGACAACAATAAAAAAAATGTTATATACTATAATAAATTTATAGTATTCATATCTTAATAGTAGGGATTAATAAAAGGAGGGGACGTAAACTATGATGAGTGTAGAAATATATTTTATGACATTTTCATTACGAAGATTAAAATTTTTTACTGTATCTTTAATAGAACAGTTTTTTCTGCGTCCCCATATTTTATCGAAATAAACTAAAATACAATAATATATTGTTTATTATGTTTGTGTAATGATAAAGAGAGGATTGGCAGATTCGTAATTTGCCAATCCTCTTTTTATTATAATAACCCTACTATTTTCATATGATTAATATAAAATTATTGCATTATAAATTATTTCATAAATAGTTATACTATCAATTGTTTAAAAAAATAAATTACTTTACTTTTTAAACTAGGTGTAACAAAATGTATAAGAGATTAGAAATATTATTTAGGGGTGTGTAAAATATGAATAAAAAATTAATGGTCTTACCGTTATTATCGATACTAATTGTAGGTACAATTCTTACAGGATGTGGTAGTACGGGATCAAAAAGCACAAGCTCTAAGCCTACAATAAAAGTTGGATCTAAAAACTTTACAGAATCTTTAATTTTAGGTGAATTATATTCAGAGGCATTAGAACATGCGGGTTATAAAGTTGATAGAAAATTTAATTTAGGTGATGCAATAGTTCATACATCTTTAGTTAATGGTCAAATTGATTTATACCCAGAATATACGGGTACAGGTCTGCTTTCAATACTTAAGGAACAACCTAAATATACGTCCAAAGAAGTTTATGATGAAGTAGCCGCAAAATATAAAGAAAAATTTAATTTAGTTTGGTTAGATCCATCTGCAGCAAATGATTCTCAAGGTTTAGTAATTACAAAAAAAGCTTCGGATGAGTACAATATACACACTATTTCCGATTTACAAAAAAATGCAAGTAAAATTAGATTTGCGTCACAGGGAGAATTTGATAAAAGATCAGATGGGTTGCCTTCATTAACAAAAATCTATGGTGCGTTTAATTTTAAAGATGAAAAGTTGTATGATAATGGACTTAAATATGATGTTCTTAAAAATGATAAAGCAGATCTTGCTGTTGCATACACTACGGAAGGTCAATTAACTGATCCTGAATTTGTTGTATTGCAGGATGACAAACATGCATGGCCTCCATATAATGTTGCACCAGTAGTAAGACAAGATATTTTGACTAAAAACACAGACATAAAAGCTATACTTAATAAAGTTACGGCTAAGTTAGATAATAAAACTCTAATAAAATTAAATGCAGAAGTGGATATAGATAAAAAAGAATATAAAGCAGTAGCAAAAGAATTTTATGATAAAGAATTCAGTAAATAATTGAAAAAAACAGATTGGCATTGTGAAAGTTTTTTATATGCCAATCTTTCAATAATTATATCAAAGAGAGGTGTCATGAATCTTGAATAAGACAGCTATTGAATTTGTAAAAGCTAGTAAAAAATTTAATGGAACTAAAGACTACGCCGTATCAGAAGTAAGTGTAAGTATTGAAGAAGGAAGTTTTATTACTATTTTAGGGACATCTGGTTCTGGTAAGACAACTCTTTTAAAGATGATTAATAGAATATATGAAGCTAGCTCTGGGGAAATATTATTTTTTGGTGAAAGCATAAAAAAATTACCTGTGGAAAAACTTAGAGTGAAAATTGGATATGTTATTCAACAAATTGGACTATTCCCACATATGAATGTGGAAGAGAATATAGCAACTGTACCTAAAATTTTGCATTGGAATAAACAAAAAATAAGTGAACGTGTAGAAGAATTGCTTAATATAGTTAATCTGCCACCAGATACTTTTAGAAAAAGATACCCAAGACAGCTATCAGGAGGCCAGCAACAAAGAGTAGGACTTGCTAGAGCAATGGCAGCTGATCCTGAAATAATGCTTATGGATGAACCATTTGGAGCCATTGATGCTATAACAAGACAAAACTTACAAGATGAACTTTTAAAGATACAAAAAAAACTTAACAAAACTATTGTTTTTGTAACCCATGACGTAAATGAAGCTTTTAAACTTGGAGATAAGGTTATTGTAATGAACAAAGGTAAAATAGAACAATTTGATACACCTTATAATATTCTTTTTACACCTGCAAATAATTTTGTTGCCCGTTTAGTTACCTCAGATGATACGCTGCAAAGGCTAAAGTTTTTAAGAGCGGAGCAGGCAATAATTCCTATAGAATTACCTATAAACAACCAGGCAATAAGAGTTGGAAGAGAAGAAAGTCTCTACAATGTATTAACTACCCTTCTATTTAATGATGGAAAAACAATTATAGTAGAGGATGATAATCATAATGTATTAGGGCAAATAGATTGGAAACAACTACAATTAAAATTTGGGCAGGAAAATCAGGAAATTAAAGAAAAGACAGGTGACAATTGTGATAAAATATCTGTTTGAAAATTATAGTGATATGTTAACCTTATTGTCACAACATATTTATTTAGTAGCTGTTAGTATTGGAATATCTTTAGTAATTGCAATTCCAATAGTACTAATTATCTTTCGTTCAAAAATATTATCAGCTATTGTATTAGCT
>Ga0255362_1000061_pt1 | contig 29303 bp, 13 predicted proteins | sample GFST75r2metaG_FD_186000 | JGI IMG/M metagenome (GOLD analysis project Ga0255362, IMG submission 186000)
GTGTATAGCAGACAAAATTGATTTTAGTAATTTTAGTGAATATAAAAGAAACCCTACTTTGGGTCAACCTATAGATAATATGAAAATATATATATTAGATAAGAAATTGAAACCAGTACCCTTAGGGGTAAGAGGATATATATATGTATCAGGCATAGGTATATCAAGAGGATATTTTAATAATGAAACATTGACTAATGAAAAATTTATTAAAAATCCTTATGTAGAAAATCAATTAATGTATAAAACAGAAGATATGGGAGTATATATAGGAAACAAAATTAAATTTTTAGGCAGAGAGGATAATCAGGTTAGTGTGTCTGGTTATAGAGTTGAAATAAATGGAGTCGAAGAAATAATTAGAAATTATCCTAATGTTAAAGACGCAGTAGTATTGTTGAGTGAAAATAAGCTTGTTGCATATGTAGTTGGTAGAGATATAAATATAATAAAATTAAAAGATTATATGAAAAAAAGGTTAATGAATTATATGATTCCTACTATATTTAACATTGTGGATAAAACAGAATTAACTGTTAATGGAAAAGTCGATAAAAATAAGTTGAAGAAGTATAATAGTGGCGGTAATGGTAAATATAAAAAACCAAGAAACAAAATTGAGAAATTTATAGCCGATGCTTGGAAAGAGATATTAAATGTAGATTCTGTTGGGATATATGATGATTATTTTAATCTTGGTGGAGATTCTATAAAAGCGATACAAATAGTATCCTTTTTACAAAATAATGATATTTCTTGTAAAGTATCAGATATTATGGAGTATACAACTATTGATGAATTAGCTGATCACGTAAAGATAAATAAAAATTATGAAGAACAATCACTAGTAACAGGAGAGGTATTTCTTACGCCAATACAAAAAAGATTTTTTGAATATAATTATAAAGAAATGAATCATTGGAATCAATCAGTAATGGTTTATAGAGATAGTGGATTTGATGAAGATGCAATAAAGGTGGTATTTAGTAAAATATTGGAACATCATGATGCCTTAAGAATGTCTTACTATATGAAAAATTCAGAGATACACCAGATTAATAAAGAATTATATGATAACATGTATTGTTTAGACATATTTAATATTGAAAATAAAGATTATGAAAAGGAAATTGAAGAAAAATCAAGCTATATTCAAAGTCAATTAAATTTGAAAAATGGTCCAATTGTTAGGCTTGCCTTATTTACAACTAATAAGGGAGATTATTTATTGATAATAATACATCATTTAGTTGTTGATGGCGTCTCGTGGAGAATATTGTTAAAAGATTTTTCAGACGGATATGATATATACTTAAAGTCGAAAGATGTGAAATTTGTATTAAAAACAGCATCTTTTAAAAAGTGGTCAGATAAATTAAATGGATGGGCAAAGAAAAGTAAATGGATAAATGAAATTGAATATTGGAAAAGTATTGAGAAAAATGATGCCCTAGATGTTCCTGAAAATTATAATAATAGTATTGGCGGAGTGAACAAAAATAGCAGTAATATTAGTGTAATTATGTCTGAAGAGAAGACTAGAAATATATTGCAAGAGGTTAATAAAACATACAATACAGAAACAAAAGACATATTATTAATTGCATTAGGGTATTCACTTAAAGAATGGATTGGAAAAGATAGAATATTATTAAATATTGAAGGTCATGGTAGAGAAGAAATTGATAATATTAATATTACAAGAACTGTAGGATGGTTTACAACTGTTTTTCCAATAGTGTTGGATATGGGCGAATCTGAAAATATAAGTATGAAAATAAGAACTGTAAAGGAAATGATACGTAATATACCTAATAAAGGAATTGGATATGGAATATTAAGGTACTTAGTCCCTTTTGAATTAAAAAAAGGTGTTGAGTTAAAATTGAATCCTAGGGTTTGTTTTAATTATCTTGGACATATGGATAATGATATAGATGATAAGGTCTTTAAGATATCAAATATATCTACAGGAAATACACTAAGTCCTAATGCTAAAAGGCAGTATTTTATTCATATTAATGCTATGATAGTTAATAAAAAACTAATTGTAGATTTTAATTATGATAATATTATTTTTGAGAAATCAGATATAAATAGAATTGCTGAAAAATATAAGCAAGCATTGTATATGATATGTGAGCATTGTATAAATAAAAATGAAACAATATTAACTCCAAGTGATATTACTAAAAACAATATTACAATTGATGAATTGGACTATCTTGCTGATAAATGCTCGAATGTGGTTAAGAAAAATATAGACGATATATATGATGTAACACCCATGCAAGCAGTTATGTATAATCTTGCTAAAAATAAAAAAGATCCAACAATATATTATCAATGTAGAACTTTAACGATTAATAAGAGTATAGATATTGATCAATTACAAGAATGCTATAACATTATTTTAGAACAACATGATATTTTAAGGACAAATTTTATTGAAACTTCAACAAATGAAATAATACAAGTAACATATAAAAATTACCATAGAGCTATAATTTTTGTAGATATATCTGATTTAGATATTAACAAACAAAAAGAATATTTTATAAAGTTAAAAGAGCAAGATAGATTAAGAGGATTTAACTTAAATAATGGAGATACCATGAGAGTATTTATCTTAAAACTTTCAGAATTTAAATATAAATTGCTCTGGAGCAATCATCATATTATATTAGACGGATGGAGTAGAATGATACTCATAAGAGATTTTGTTAATACCTTAGAAGAAGTAAAGAAAAATAAAAATTATATATCAAAACGAAGTGCTAAATTTAAGGAATATATAAAATGGCTAAAAAAACAAGATATATTAGAAGCCGATAAGTTTTGGTCAAGTGTATTAGATGGATATACTAAAAAGCCTATAGTTAAATATATTGCAGATAAAGATTCTAGTATCCCTATAATTAGAAAGGAATTGGTGTCATTAATAGATGAAAATAAAATAATTAGTATAAATGATATATTAAAAAAAGAAAAAATAACAATGAATTCTGTGTTTAATACAATTTGGGGAATTATCTTATTAAAGCTCCATAATGTAGAAGATATAGCATTTTGTGCTCCAGCAGCAGCGAGGATTGATGAAGTTGAAAATGTGAATGATATAGTTGGAATGACCATGAATTTAATTCCGATTCGCGCAAATAAAAGGAAATATAAAACTTTTAAAGAACTGGCATTAAGTATTGAAAAAATATTTATAGATTCTCAAAAATTTGCTTATTATTCGTTGGAGAATTGCGGAGAGGCTGTTTACGATTCTAATATATTTGAATGCTGCTTTTGTTATGAAAATTACCCTATTGATAATAAAATAAGTGATCTATTTATAAAGAGTGGTATTATTTCTGACATTGAGGCACCGGATTCAGCACGTGTTAATTTGATTTTGTATGTTATGCCATTCAATAATAAACTTAATATAAAATTATCTTATAATAGCAGCAAACTTAGTGGAAAATATATGAAATGGATGTTGGATAGCATTGAAAATATTATCGACATAATAATAAGCAGAGGAAATATGAATATGAATATAGACAAAATTTTATTTTAATAATTATAATGAGGTGGTTCAGATGGAAACTAATAAGTTTAACATAAATGAAAAAATATTAGTAAATACAATGAGTGTAACTTTAGGACTTAGATTAATGGCGATGATGATTGTAATGCCACTAATGTCTGTATATGCAAAAAGAATTGTTGATAGTACACCATTTTTATCTGGATTGGCATTAGGAGCATTTGGACTAACACAAGCTATATTCCAATTCCCATTTGGTAAATGGAGTGATAAATATGGAAGAAAAAGAATGGTTGTTCTAGGAATGTTATTATTGCTCATAGGGCTTATTATTGCAGGTTTAGCTAAGAATATATATTTGTTGATTATAGGTCGTGCAATACAAGGATGTGGTGGAATTAATGCAGTAGTTTATGCATGGGTTGGAGATACTATTGATGAGAAAAAACGTAATAAAGCTATGGGGATATTAGGAGTAGTAGGTGGATTTGCTGCAATAGGAGGATTTGTTGCAGGTCCATTATTATACAAGGTAATAACGGTACCTAGTATTTTTTATATTTGTGCCGCATTTGTTGCAGTTGCATGCATATTTTTATGCGTAATTATAAAGGATAATAAAGGCATAAACAAGGTTTCCAATAATGATAAGGTATCAGTTGTGGATAGTATTAAAAATAAGAACATACTTAGATTAAATTTTGCTGTATTTTTAATGAGTTATACAATGACAGCACTATTTTTTATATTTCCATTATTGGTAGAAAACACAATTGGTGTTTCTGATTTATGGAAAGTTTTAGTACCAGCAACTGTTGTGGGAATAATTGTTATGAGGATAATGGTTAAAAAAGTCTCTAATGATAATTTTAATATTATGGGTATATTAGGATTTTTATTAATTTTGGTATGTGGAATATTAATGCTATTTAATAATAGTTTCATAAAATCTTTAGGAATGATAGTATATATGGGTGGTTATTTATATCTAACTACTATGCTCCCATCAAGTGTTACTAAATTAGGGAAAAAGGAAGTTATGGGACAAGTTACAGGCATTTTTAATATGTCACAATATATAGGCGCATTTTTTGGTGGAGTAGTAAGTGGAATTCTATGGAATATAAATCCTGTATTAGCTATATTTTTAATAATAGTTGTTGCTGTTCTAGGAATGGTTGTTATGAAAAAAGTAAGTTTAAAAAAGGAATGTCAATTTAATGAAAATTAGCAGTTGATGATAATTTATGTTAGGTCATTATTAATTTTCGGATTTTTAATTTTATCACTAAAATTGGAGAAGATAAATTCATAATATTCATCATAAAAATTAACTTTAAAATTTTGTGTAATTGTTGCATTTTGGTGATTCAAGCTTCTGTATGACCTACAAAAAGGCCACCTTTTTCACCAGCACAAAACAGGTTATCAATGCCCTGGACTTTCATATCATCGGCTCTTGGTGCAACAGATAGGTATCTTATAGAATTCCCTTTTCCTCCAGCATAAGGATCAATAAATTTAGCTTTTTCAAGTCCTGGAATTTTCCTGAGTTTTTGTAGTGGATAAAATGTGGTCATGAGTTTTGCATGCCCCGTATCAAGGAGGACGACGTTTTCAGCAAATTCCTTTAAGGCATATTGCTGGCAAACCTTCAATTTAAGTTTATCCATATTTATGTCTTCCTCGGGTATTTTAAGAACCACCACACCTTTTTCATCTAATTCCCGTACTATATCATCACTTAAAGTATCCTTTGAAAGTTTGCAAGAACCGCTAAAAGCACCAAGCTCGCCATCATCTCTTTCTCCTTGCAGATCATCTACCCCAGCCCGACTGCTAATACTAACTCTTGGACCAAAGGATGGACAGCGTAATATACACATTGAACAACCATTTCCATACCTTAAACAATTGCCCATTGGTCCAGTGGAGCCTGTAGTCTCAATAAATACATCACCACTGACATAAGTACCATCTGAAAGGTATATTCCATCTATTATATTTTCGTGTTTTTTTATATCAATAACTCTTTTAATTAAATTAATGGATATGCCTAAGCTTTTAATATAATTATGAATATCGGGTTCAATTTTATTAACATCGTATAGGGAGGCATGTTTATGACCAGGAAAATCAACATTTTTATGTCGTGAATTTTTATCAATAATTTTTATAAGTTCACCTGCACCTAATGCAGAAATTTCTTCTGTTGCAGTAAATCTGCCGTTATTTCTCATTATTCCACCAACATTTCCAAGTCCAAGAAGCATGTCAGTCTTTTCAAAAAGCTCCACATCTGCTCCAGCATTATGGGCAGCAATACTAGCAGCACAACCTGCCCAGCCTCCACCAATAACTATAACTTTCATATAAAATCCTCCAAATAAATTATTAATTATAAAAGTCTTCTTCCTTTAAAAATGTACCTAGGATCTATTTGAACTTTACACATTTTTTTTACTATATGTCCTGCATAACGTATGCTGCAAGCACCACAAACACCTTCACCACAACACATTTTTGCATTATTACAACATGCAAAATTAACATTGTCATCTGAAAATTCAAGGATTTTACTGATTAATATGTCTGTAACTGAGCAGTAGATGAGATTCACCTTGTTTTCATACTGTTTTATAATTTTTTTTGCTTCACTAGACAAATCACCATTGGCGAGCAAAGTGCATTCAATTATATCAGCATTACATAGTTCTAAATATTTTTTAATATATATATCCTTATAATTTGATTTATCAATAACTACAACAATCTTATTACCACTAGCATATAGCTTTCTCATAACAGGAATCATAGGTGCCATGCCAATTCCACCAGCGATTAATAGAGAAATACCATCCTTGCATTTATTTATATTTTTAAGTCCCAGAACACCATTCCAATAGGGACCTTTTATAGCCATATTATCATTTTCTTCTAATAAATTAATGCTCTTTGTTTTTACCCCCTTTAGTTCAATTACTATTTTAACTAAATTTTCCTCAGGTAATGTTTCCATAATTGAAATAGGTGAATCAAAATAGCCGTTACTTTTTGGATTTCTCACAAAAATAAAGCTACCAGGGATAGACAATTCCAGTACTAGCTTATGGGTGCATAATATAGTGAGACAAACAAGATTTTCATCAAGTATTTCCTTATTTATTATTTTTGAAAGGGATACCTTCCTCAAAGTTTTTGCTTTGTTGTTATTCCAATCGTATTCTTGAAAAATACAAACTCCTTTCCAATTAGTGCAATCACAAAAATCTTTACCTTGAAGATGTGAACATAAAATGCAATCACCAGTTTCTGCAAGACTGCATGGGCAATATTCTGTACCAGCATCAATGCAGTCTTTTATTTCATAATTCATAAATAAACCTCCGACAATAGATCTTAAATGCTTACTATTAGCATATTTTTGTACAGGGAATAATGTTACAAATACATAAATACATAAATACATAAATACAGTAAATAGCTTCATGGGGATGTACACTGAACATATTAAGATATGGAGCGTGAGCTTGTAGATGTTGCATACATAATAAGGTAATGGGTGTGTGCTAAATGTCTGTCATCAAGGGATTGGAAACTAAATATCAAAGAACGTATCATGTCAGTAAATTCATAACTTGGTTAGTTATCAAATCAGATTGATCCCCCTATTATGGACAATTTCTAACGTATGCTAACTAATTTGTAGATTCCCTAATAAATTGATTTGGACTTATGTAATTCAGACTTCCATGAATTCTTTCTTCATTATAAAATCTTATATATTCATTAATAAGTCGGTAACCATCAGTGAAATTTTTAACCTCATTCCAAGATATACATTCCTTAGAAAGTAAGGAGTGAAAAGATTCAAGGTGCTGTACTTGAAGTTAATAGTATCAAGAGTTATTAAAATGATAGCGTTGAGCAAAAAATAATAATCATAGAGAGTTTAATTTCCTTTTGAATTTTTTAATAAATAAAAATATTATAAAATTTTAGAGGAATATACATATTTATACAGAATATAATACTATATTCTGTAGTATGTAATTTGAACTAAGCACTGTTAAATCCTTTGCAAATACCGCAGAAGGCTTTAAAACATTCGAAGAATGGATAAGATCTATAGCAAAGAAAAGTCAAAAGAATAACATTATTGTTGGTTTAGAACCAACAGGACATTATTGGTTCACTTTAGCTGGATTTTTAAAAAAATTACAAATAAAACTTGTTCTTGTTAATCCATTTCATGTTAAAAGAAGCAAAGAACTGGAGGACAACTATCAGACTAAAAATGATAGCAAAGATCATAAAACAATTGCCAAGCTTGTTATTGATGGTAGGTACTCTGAACCATACATTCCCGAAGGGATATATAGTGATCTAAGAATAGCAATGGATATGAGAGAGAGTCTTAACAAGAACCTAAATATAATCAAAAATAAAGTAGATCATTGGTTAGACAAATACTTTCCAGAGTTTAATGATGTTTTCGCGGATTGGCAAGGTAAAGCTGCATTAATATCCTTATCTGAGTTTCCAACACCAGAAAAAGTTTTATCAACAGGTGTGCAACAGATAGTTGTTTCGTGGAAAAAGAAAGTTAAACGGGCCGTAGGCTTTAATAGGGCAACTAGACTTGTGGAGGCAGCTAATCTTTCCATAGGAATTACTGAAGGTATTATAATGGCTGAAAAAGAGCTTAAAATCAATTTACAACAATATAAATTATATCTTAAACAATATGAACAACTAGAAATAGAAATAAGTGAATTGGCACTTAAGGTACCTGGAGTCAAAGAACAATGAATTTAAGATGCTTCATGAATATTATACATATAGAAAAGAAAATCCACTAAAGAAAAAACAATCATTGATTTTATTATGTTGCAAACTTATAAGAATATTTTTTGTAATAATGAAGAAACAAGTTGAATATGACCCACAAAAACTAGCAAAGGATATCGGATTTAATTTAGTACCTAGAGTAGCTTAAATCAGTTATCCACAAGGCAAATCTGTTTGCAAGACATTTAAAATAATCCACAACATGTCCATAGCTGATCTCCAGCTCATAATTGTGGAAAACTAATAGAAACATAATAGTTTTAGATTGAACTTTGAAAAAAGAAACTGGGATTAGTCAGGTTTAAATTTCACCATTAGGGCATAGACACGGTATTGGAGCATATACTGACATCCGCCTCTTGGATAGACTGAACGAAGGAATTAAGGACATAGATCCTGTGAGACATGGAAGGGTAAGTTACCAGAGTTAATGCGGACATCCATTGTAACCATAATTTTACAGAAGCGCATAGCTGTGTTTAAGTCAACAGCCTACGACCATATAATTGAATTAATTCAATCTAAATCCATACAGTTTCTTTTTGCAATGATCATAATCTAAGAATAAGAGAGATATAAAGAGTATTTTAAATTATAGAGAGGAAGGTAAAATTATGGATCATTTAGATATATTAGAATCAGAAAGTATTTTTATATTAAGAGAAGCTTATAAGAAGTTAGGCAAACTTGGAATGCTATGGTCAATAGGAAAAGATTCAACAGTATTATTATGGTTATCTAAAAAGGCCTTTTTCGGACATTCTCCTTTTCCTTTTATTCATGTAGATACAAAACATAAAATACCTGCCATGATTAAATATAGAGATAAAATTGCTAAAGAGTTAAATATTGACCTTATTGTGCACACAAACCAGGAAGCTATAGATGCTGGTATGGGTCCAGATCATGGAAGACTTGTCTGTTGTAAGGCATTAAAAACAGATGCACTGCAACAGGTAGTTACAAACTATGAATTTGATGGATTAATTTTAGGAATTAGAAGTGATGAGGAAGGTTCGCGATCAAAAGAGCGAATATTTAGTGAGCGAAATAAGGCCTCTAAATGGGATTATACTAATCAAGCACCAGAACTTTGGGATCAATTTAAAACTGATTTTCCAAAAGAAAATCATATTAGGGTTCATCCAATACTTCATTGGAACGAAATTGATATATGGTCATATATACAGAGAGAAAAAATACCAATTATAGATTTGTATTTTGCAAAAAACGGTGAAAGATACAGAAGCCTTGGCTGTGCTGAGTGTACTGGCAAAATAAAGTCTAATGCGATTACGATTGATCAAATAATTGAAGAATTAAAAGCCACTACAACAGGGGAGAGAGCAGGCAGGGCTCAAGATCAAGAGGATGCTTATGCTATGCAAAAACTTCGTAAAGATGGATACATGTAAGGAAGGGGTTTATTACTAATGGAAAAAACTAGAGAAGTATTAAGAATCGTTGCAGTAGGACACGTAGATCACGGTAAGTCTACATTAATTGGAAGATTACTGTATGATACAAAATCATTGCCAGAAGGTACAATTGACAAAGTTAAAAGAATTGCTAAAGAAACAGGTAAACTTTTCGAATATGCGTATCTATTAGATGCTTTTGAAGAAGAACAAAAGCAAGGAATAACAATAGACACAACATCACTTCAATTTCATACAGATAAACGGGATTATGTAATTATAGATGCACCAGGACATGTAGAATTTCTTAAAAACATGATTACAGGTGCGGCTAGTGCTGAAGCTGCACTTTTAATAATAGACGCTAAAGAGGGAATTCAAGAACAATCTAAAAGACATGGTTATATTCTATCACTACTCGGAATTAAACAGGTATACGTTGTAGTTAATAAAATGGATCTTATTGATTACAACCAGGAGAAGTTTAATGCTATAAAAAAGGAAATGAATAAATTTTTAAAAAATTTAAATGTGAATCCTATGGGATATATTCCAATTTCAGCATTTTACGGTGAAAATTTAACTTCAAAATCCGAAAAATTATTTTGGTACAAAGGAGAAACCGTTCTTGAATCATTAGATTTATTTACGAAAGAAGACGGACTTGAAACAAAACCTTTAAGATTCCCAATTCAAGATGTATATAAATATGATGATAGGAGAATAATTGCAGGAAGAATAGAGGCAGGTAGCCTTAAAATTGGTGATGAAATTCTTATTTCTCCATCTAACAGAACTACAAAGATTAAAAGTATAGAAGCTTTTGTAGAAAAAGATAGTGTAACCAAGGTAAGTGCAGGAATGTCTGTCGGAATTACTTTTGAAGATGAGTTTTTTAATAAAAGAGGAGAAATAATTTCACACATTAAAAATGCACCTATTGTTTCCGACATTTTTAAAACCAATATATTTTGGCTGGGAAAAAATAATTTTATAAAAGGTAAAAAATATAAGATAAAGCTTGTAACTCAAGAAGTAGAATGCGAAGTTGTATCATTTAATAAAGTTATAGACGCAAGTACTATAGAAACTTATGAGAATGCAATTGAAGCAAAAACTAATGATGTAGCGGAGGTTACTATAAAGACAAAGGAAAAAATATGCTTTGACAAATTTTCACATAACCAAAACACTGGTAGATTTGTAATAGTAGATGGTTATGATGTAAGTGGTGGTGGGATTATTTCAGGACTTGCAGAGTCAACAAAAGTGATTGACTCTAGTTTTACTAAGGATGAAGTTAAACTTTCTATTAATTGTTTTGATGAATATTTTTTTGATATTAACTCATTAGAAATTAAGAAGAAATTAATAAAGGCAACTCAATATAAAATTGGGGACTATGTGCCTTTTCTTGGAGAAAGTTATCAATACACAGAAGATTTTGATTTAATAGCATTAAATGCTAGTCTTGTTTCTAAAGTAAGAAATGGTAAATTAATTGATGTTATAGAAGTAGAAGATTATTCATACGAGAATATAACTATCATTAATGAAAAAGGTTTTGGGATTAAATTAACATCACAGAAAGATTTATCATCATATATTAGTGAATATAAAAAAGTAATGAGTGAGAAGTTTGCAAATAGATGGTTAGATTTCACTAAATATAGAACTATAAAATTTATAGATGTATTAAATAGTTAGAAGAAATAATTTAAATTAAAGATTAAGGGTTTGGGAAGGAACAGTTTATTTACGATATAAAATATGGTACTGATTTAAGAATAAAAACATTCTTGTAGGGGGTGTACGGGAGGAGGTTATATTTTGTGTATATACCAATATTCAAGACTATCAGAGATTATAAAAATGAAAATATTAGGGAAGACATAGTTGCTGCGTTAACAGTAACTATAGTTGGTATTCCACAATATATGGCTTATGCAGTAATAGCAGGTGTTAGACCAGTTTATGGTCTATATACAGGTATAGTAGCCGCTATTATTGGTTCAATATTTGGAAGTTCGAATCAATTGATTACCGGCCCAACTAATGCTATATGTTTACTAACTGGAAGTGCTATGATTCAATATATGAATCTTCCAAACGCATATCAAATACTTTTTCTAATGACCTTTCTCGTGGGTGTCTTGCAAATATTTTATGGAGTCATTAAGTTGGGAAAGTTGGTAGATTTCGTGTCACATACAGTATTATTAGGGTTTACTGCTGGCGCAGGTGTGATAATAGCTCTCGGACAATTAAACACGTTCCTGGGCATAGCTATTAAGGGTTCATCTTCAATGTCTACATTGGAAAAAATGTATTATATCATAACCCATATAAGGCAAACCAACATTTATGTCTTAGGAATAGGACTAATGACTATAGCGATTGTGGCGATTTGTAAAAAAATCAATAAAAAATTGCCTGGTGCATTACTCGGAATTATCATTCCAATAATTTTTATAATTATGTTTGATTTAGAAAAGATGGGCGTAAAACTTATAGGTAATATTTCTTCCACGCTACCAAACTTTGAGATGGTGCAATTTAGCGTTGATTCCCTTAAGGATATTTTTAGAGGGGCTTTTGCAATTTCAATCATAGGACTGGTTGAAGCCATATCAATTTCCAAATCTATTGGAACTAAGACACGACAAAAAATTGATTCTAATCAGGAATTTATTGGACAGGGTATAGCCAATATAGTGGGATCTTTTTTTCAATGTCTTCCCTCATCTGGTTCATTTTCACGTTCTGCAATAAATTATATAAATGGAGGTGCTAGTAGATTTGTTGGAATTCTATCAGGAGTGTTTGTTGCCATAATTCTTGTGTGCCTTTCCCCATATGCAAGGTATATACCCAATGTAGGGCTTGCCGGAGTATTAATTTATACTGGATGCGGCTTAATTGATAAAGAGAAAATTAAGAAGGTTGTTAGAGCAGGCATATTATCGTCAGATTCTATTGCAATGTGGGTAACTTGTGTATTAGTAATTATACTGAAAAACATTGATTATGCGATTTATATAGGAATTTCCGTATCCGTTATCTTATACTTAAAAGACACAAACAAAGCCACGGTGAAACTATTTATTCCAACACCTGGCATGGGGTCACAAATTGTTGAACAAGAAATTAAATCGGTTCAAGAAGAAGTGGATATTTTAATTATTCAACTGGAAGGCAATCTTTACTTTGGTGCGGCATCTGACCTTGGAGTAAAACTTGCGAGTTTAATAAGTAAGTCCAGAGTGTTTATCTTAAGAATGAAGTATGTGACCTCAATTGATTTAACATCATTAAGTGTCTTGAGGGTTTTCATCAGTAATGTAAGAGAAGTCGGTGGAATTACGCTCATCAGTGGTGTAAATTCGAATCTTGATTTATTTTTTAGGAAAATGAATTTTGAATCTGATATAGGTATTGAGAATATCTTTAGATCGGAGAATGAAGTTTTAGCTTCGACTACTAACGCTTTACAGAAAGCAAGGGTTTATCTAAACTGTGAAATCGGTGATAAAACACAGAAATTTGTAGCGTATACTAAGATTCATAAGCAGCGAGGTAATTAATATGAATACTATGAAATTTTCGAGATAAAGGACAAATAAGTATAGAAACAATTAACAATGGGTATAAAGGAGATGTTCATAGCGATTTAAAAAATCGCTGATGCAACGGCTCCTCTTAGTTTTTCTTATATATATTTATTAATTCAATTATTCATTACTTGGAAAATTTATAAGGTTTAGTAAAGCTAAAAAGTGGCAAAGCAGTTATTCTTTCAAGTGAAATAGTGAAACACTTAAAAGGCAGATCATCAAAATTCATGCAGGGAAAATTTGTAAAATTGAAAGCAAAATATTGGGGAAGACATTTATGGTCAACGGGATATTTTTGTGCAACAGTAGGAGCGGTGACAGAAGATATGATAAAAGAATATATAGAAAATCAAGAAAAAAATGATACAAAGGACGTATTTAGAATTCAGTAAAGAACTAAAATAGGGTCTTTAGTTTTCTTTAGAAAATAAGGTTTAGACTAATGTCTAAAAATGACTTTAGTCTAAATCTTTAGATGGCTTTAGCTTTAAATTCCGACTTCCAGTCGTTTGACCAACCCCTGTACTTTAGTGCAGGGTGGTTGAGTTGTTATTACACAAAAGTCATCTGCATATCCTACCAGATATATGGGTATTAAGTTTGGTATTTCTTGTAATGCAGACATCTTTCCCCATTGGATAGAGTACTTAAATTTGGTGGATTTGTTCTCCCATTGATTATATAACCACTCATCAAACATATCCATATAAGCATTAGCCAGTAACGGAGAAATTATTGAGCCTTATGCTAAGCTTTGCATAAAACACACTGTTGGGTTCCTTCTTCATTAATCTCACATTCACTAACAATACCTGCTTTAAGCATAGTTTTAATAATTTGGAGTATTCGTCTATCCTTAATTCCCATATGATATAAACGTTTGATTAATATACAATGATTTATTTTATCAAAACATTTGTTTATATCCCCTTCTATTACTCAATAATATCCTGTTTTATGAACTAAATCAGTCAATCGTTGCATTGCCATTTGAGCATCTCTCATAGGTCTAAACCTATATGAATGATTAAATTATTGTGCCTCAAGAATTGGCTCAAGAACTATCCTTATGCACTCTTGTCAAACTATGTCCCTTCGCTTCTTGCCACCATTACAGAAGCTTTATTACTACTACAGGCTCCTGTAATGCAATTTCACCAATCAATTCCTAGTGATTAGGACTGGTATACCACCCCTCACATTGGCCCAGGTAGGTACTTCACCTACCAATTCAAATGACGAGTTCTACTAGCTTTTTTCCTAGTAGTCAGATTTTATTATATATTTCTATATAGATTGTTCGGAAACAAGGAACACACAACTTAGTATAGTAATAATATAGGTGGTAGTAAAAGTTGATTCCTTGTTTCATTGTATAAAGGAGAAGATGACATTTTATAATTGATTTTATAAAAAAATGATAAAAAGATTGATATGAATGTGATTATAATTGAAAAAATGTAAAATATATGGTATATTATATAAAGTATCAAAATATACCATAAAAGGAAATAATATTTTGAGGTATAGAACGAAAATTAGTATTCACAATAACTTAAAATAAATATATTATCGAGGTAACAGTTATGCATAATACAGTAATTATTAGATAGGGAGAAACTGTTTGTCCACTTTGCAATAACTTAGTCGATTTTTAAACTATTAAATAAAAAAACGATTTGATTAAGGCGAAGTATATTTTAAACAATCAACGCGGTTAGCATTGAAAAAAGAATTGGAAATTTATATTTGTAAATCAATATCTTCTTTAAAGCAGTCTATGACTTATTCATAAAGGATACCTCCAATATAAATTCGCATGGAGTGGGGGAAATCTGTTTTGAGATAGCCACTTGCAAAACCTTAAACTCTAACAGGCTTTAGGGTTTGCAAGCGGCTATATAATAATTATATAGGGGGAATTACATAAAATGGTAACATATATTTTTCCTGGTCAAGGTTCACAGTTCAGAGGAATGGGAGAAGGGTTGTTTAACGAATTTTTGGAAATAACGGCTAAAGCTGATGAGGTACTTGGTTATTCTATAAAGAATTTATGTTTGTATGATATTAATAATAAGTTAAATCAAACATTGTATACTCAACCAGCATTATATGTTGTTAATATTCTTAGTTATTTAAAAAAGATTCAAACAGATTCAAAACCAGATTATTTAGCAGGGCATAGTCTTGGAGAATATTGTGCCCTCTATGCATCAGGAGTATTTGATTTTGAGCAGGGACTCAGGCTGGTGCAAAAGAGAGGGCAACTAATGAGTCAGGTAACAGGTGGCGGGATGGCTGCTGTTCTTGGCTTGAATGAAGAGAAAGTTAGAGGAATTCTGATGGAAAGTGATTATAGAACCATTGAAGTTGCGAACTGTAATTCACCTACGCAATACGTTCTCTCAGGACTTAAGATAGATATTATGAAGGCTTCAAAGTTATTTGAGTCAGAGGGAGCTACCTATATTCCACTAAGTGTTAGTGGAGCATTTCATTCTAAATTCATGTACGATGTTAAAATAAAATTTGAAGAGTATCTGAATAAGTTTATATTTTCTGATTTAAAGATACCTGTTATTTCAAATGTTACTGCAAAGCCGTACAATAACATCCAAATTAAGGAAAACTTAGCCGATCAAATTACAGGCACTGTTAAATGGACAGATACTATAAAATTTTTAGTGGACCAAGGAGAAATGAATATTTTGGAAATAGGGCCTAAACGAGTATTAACAAAGTTAACAAAGGAAATTTGTGCACAGAATTCCGAACTTACAGTTAAAAAAACAGAAGTGCGGAATTCATATAATATCCATACAATTTCTGAGGATGTAGAAAAAGAAATTGAACGTCTAAAGGGACAAGTAGATTTATTTTGGAGTAAAGAATTAAAAAAATACTTAGAGTACGGATTGAAAGATGGTTTGTCTATAGTAGAATTCGGTTGCGGTCCTGGACATGTATTAGAAAAATTACTTGGTCATTTTCCCGATATTAGTGTGACCGGTGTTGAAATTGATTCATATTTAGTTAAGATAGCACAAAATTATTTATATGAAAAAGGTTTAGATCGATTTAACATTATAAATGGAAATATTACAAACTGTAATATTGAAAGCAATACCTTTGATTTTGCTATTGTTCGGTTGGTGCTTGAACATTTGCCTGATCCGATAAAAGCTATTAAGGAAGTCTATCGTGTTTTAAAGCCTGGTGGTAAAGCAGTTTTTATTGATAATGATTTTGATATGCATATATGTTCTTACCCACACATTCCTGAGTTAAAACAATTATATGATGCTTATTCTAGAAAGCGAGAAGCAGAAGGGGGATGGCCAATGATTGGTAGGCAGTTACCAGCCCTATTAAGCAAAGGTAATTTCAAAAATATTAATTATGATGTAATAAGTGCGCATAATTATATAATCGGTGATGAGCCTTTTACTAAGTCAGAGGGTTTGGGTATACCAATGAAGCTTGTAAGGGAAGGTTTTCTCGATAGCATAACGTTGGGCAAAATCACAATGAAATGGCATGAATTAATGAATGATAAGGATCACGTTATTTTACGGCAGCTTTATATTTCAAGTGGGGAAAAGAAATTATAATCTTATTATTAAATTTTTGGGGGAGATAAATTGAAATTTCTAAAAGAAAAGATAAAGCAAAGAATAATAAATATTTTGTGTGATTTGCTAAATATATCTCGAGATAGCTTAAAAGCAGATGCGAATTTTATATCAATGGGAGTAAATTCAAGTACAGTGGTTGAATTATCTAAAATCTTATCTAAAGAGTTAAAGACTTCAGTGGGGATTGAACTTATATATGATTACCCATCTCCAGATGAATTGGCAAAACATCTTGCAGAAATAGATAGTTTAAAAGAGAGTTATACAGATTTTAATGTAAGTCTCAATGTAGAAAAACATAATATAAATGAGCATATACATACAATTTTGAAGAGTATTTTAAATAAAATTTTTGGTAAACAGGATGAGTACGACATAAATAGTAGTTTCTATTCGATTGGACTAAATTCATTGACAATTATAAAATTTGTAGAGGAGATTAATAATAAGTTTAGTTTGGACATTGGTGTTGAAGTTGCATTTGATTTTCCTACAATAACTGAGTTTACTGATTATTTGGTTAATGAAAGTATTTCAAAGCAAACTGCTCATAATAGTTCATTTATATCTGATGAAATTAAGAATCCTAAGGAACGTTCAAATAATAGAAATGAGGATAAATTAAAAAATCTTTGTACAGCTCAAGGTGAGAAAATTGCAGTCATCGGGATGTCGGGTAAATTTGGTGGGGCGGATAATCTAGGTGAATATTGGGATAATTTAATGAACTCTAGAAGTTCAATTGAAGTAATTAACAGAAAAAATTGGGATAATGATAGCTTTTATTCAACAGATGGCCAAGAAAGTAATAAAAGCATTAGTAAATGTGCTAGTTTAATTTCAAATATTTCAAGATTTGATGCTGGCTTTTTCAATATTTCACCACGAGAAGCGGAAAGAATGGATCCTCAGCAAAGACTTCTTTTAGAGGAAGTCTATAAAGCATTGGAAGATAGTGGCTATTCGAAAGAAAAGATTCAATCTAAAAAAGTTGGTGTGTTTGTAGGAGCAAGAGCATCTGATTATATTAATAAGGATGTGTTTCATGAGTTTGGTATAGAATCTCAGATGTTTCTTGGCAGTGATATGAGTATAATGGCAGGGCGGATTTCGTATTTCCTTAATATTAATGGACCATGCTTCACTGTTGATACTGCATGCTCGTCAGGTTTGGTAGCATTACATTTAGCATGTGAAAGTATGCGAAGAGGTGAATCTTCTATGGCTGTAGTCGGAAGTGTATTTTTAATGCCGTCACCGGATTTTCTAATTCAAGCATCTAAAACAGGTATGTTATCCCCTGATGGTATTTGTAAAACATTTGATGAAACAGCCAATGGAATAGTGATAGGTGAAGGGGTAGGGGCTATTATACTAAAACCGCTTAGCAAGGCTATTTCAGATAGAGATAATATTCAGGCTGTAATATGTGGAAGTGCTATGAACCAGGATGGAAGAACAAATGGTATTACAGCTCCCAGTGCAAAATCGCAGGAACAACTTATCCTTTCTGCATGGGATAATTCAGATGTGGATCCAGAGTCACTGGGTTATATAGAAGCGCATGGTACTGGCACAAAGTTAGGTGATCCAATTGAAATAAAAGCTTTGACAAATTCTTTCAGAAAAAGGACAGAAAAGAAGCGGTTTTGTTATATTGGCTCTCATAAACCCAATATTGGACATGCTATTAATTTTGCAGGTTTAGCGGGAGTATTTAAAACTATATTATCTTTGAAAAACAAAAAAATTCCTCCAACTATTAACTATCGAATACCAAATGAACATATTGATTTTGAAAATAGTCCATTTTTAGTAAATATAGAACCCAAAGATTGGCATTCCAAATTAGGCGAAAAAAGGAAGGCCGGAGTCAGCTCATTTGGTTTTAGTGGAACGAATTGTCATGTGATTCTTGAAGAATGGGTACCCTTAATGTCAGAGAAACAACAAGATAGTTGTTCTTTAATACCTATATCAGCAAAGTCTGAAATAGTCTTACAAAAAAAGATAGAACAGCTTAAAACTTTTCTTATAGAGAATAATGTTATTAAAATTAAAAGTGTGGCACGTGTACTTCAAGAGGGAAGAGATCATTTTAAATTTAGGGAAGCTTTTGTAGCAAGTAATGTAAAAGAATTAATAGAATTGTTGGATGAAGATGTTTCAAATGTTTCATTATCATATGCACATAAGGAGTATGAGGATATGATAAGGCTAAAAGAATATTATGAAAAAGGTGGGAATGTTGACTGGAAGAAACTAAATAAAACAGATGATAGTGAACTAATTAGTCTTCCTACATATCCATTTGAAGGAGAGGATTATTGGATACAGTGTAAGTCTGTACCAAAGCAATATCCTTTAATTTACAACAAAACAGTATATGCTGATGAAGCATTTATACAAGACCATTATATTCAAGGTCAAAATTTAATGCCAGGTGCCGCTCAAATTGAACTTATTTATGAATTATTGAAGAAAGATAGGAAAAATGTTGATATAGGGATTGATAACTTATGCTTTTTAAAACCAATAATTTTACATGATGAATCAATTAATCTTCAGATGGAACTTAAAGAGGATAATGAGAGTTATTGTGTTGAATTGACATCGATTATCAATGGAACAAAGGAATTACATACTAAAGGTATGATTTCGAATAAATCATGTGTACAACAACCCGTTATAGAATATTCGAAAAATTTAAGCCAGATGAATGTTAGCAGTATAAAAATGGATGGTAGAGAATTTTATGAAAAACTTTTAGGTAAAGGAGCAGTTTATAGAAATACATTACAGGTTGTGGAAGAAATAGAGTGGACTGAGGATGCAGCATTCGCAATATTAAATGGACTTTACATTTCAGAAGAAAAATATGATAAAAAAACAAGTAAAATCTCTTTACTTGATGGCGCGTTACAGTGTTTGCTTGTGTTTGATATTGACAATCAGAATATGATATTACCATTTTGCATTGGACGAATTCAGCTAATTCAACCTTTCGATGATAAACTTAAAGTCAGAATAAATAGACATGATCAATATTCTTATGATATAACAATTTGCAATTTTAAAGATGAAATTTGTGCAATATTGAAGGAAGTAATCGTGAAACCGTCAAAAAAGAATAATAGTCTTGATTTATTTTTTCCTGTATGGAATCAAATAGAAGTACCATATATACCTCACTTTAATTCAAAAGGGAAAAATATCCTTATTGTGGAATCAAATAACTGTATGGAAATTTCAGCAAAAATTAAGACATTTCATCAAGACGATTATGTGAAATCAATATTTTGTGACGAAAATATACCATCTGTACTTAATGCGTTCTCACATATAGATAAAATATATTTTATATGTGAAATGCAACAGCAGGAAATTTCAATTGATGACTTGCAAGAATTAAAAAAGTCGGAGACTTCGACTTTAGGTATATTATATAAAATTGTTAGATTGATGGATTCCAAATGGAGAGAGGAGTTTATTAATTTTACTATATTAACAAACAATGTTTATGCTACTGACATATCAAGAGCTATACATCCTTATGCGGCGATTCTTTTTGGATTTGTAAAATCGATGAGAAAAGAATACAATAATTGGAATATCCGTTTATTTGATATAAACTACGAAATTTCATCAAATGAGCTACAAGACCATTTCTTTAGAGATATTGAATATGTGGTTTCAGATATCATAGATAATGGAGATTATTTGATTAGCAATGCTAAGTTATACTCACACCAGCTATGGCCTGCCACAATATCTTTTGAGAAAAAAACTCCTTATAGAATGGGAGGTGTGTATTTGGTTGTTGGAGGTTCTGGTGGAATAGGATTGGAATATTGCAAACACTTGGCAACTTCAGCCCATGCTAAAATTGTCATAATTGGTAGGCACGTTTTTGATTCTGAGTTGAAACAAAGATTAAATGTTATTGATCAATTAGGTGGTCGATTTATTTATTATCAAATGGATATTTCAAAACAATATAATTTTAGCTCCTTAATCAGTAAAGTGAAAGAAAAATTTGGCGCTATTAATGGAGTAGTTCACTCAGCATTAGTGTTAAAAGATAAAGAAATAAGACATATGGAAGAAAGTGATCTGCATGATGTTTTAGATCCAAAAGTAAGAGGTACGTGGAATCTTTATAATGCTTTCAAGGATGAATCTTTGGATTTTATGCTCTTCTTTTCCTCATGCCAGTCATTTATAGGTAATGCTGGTCAAAGCAATTATGCAGCGGCAACGTCTTTTCAAGATGCTTTTTGCAATTATATAAGTACAAAATGTGCATTCCCAATAAAGGTTATAAATTGGGGATATTGGGGGAGCGTGGGAATTGTAGCCAGCGAAGGGTATAATAGACTGATGCAAATTCAGGGTTATCATTCTATTGAACCATCTGAGGGAATGAAAATAATTGATGCTGTACTGGTAAGTCCATTGAAACAATTAGTTGTAATTAAAGCAGAGCAAAATGTATATGAAGAGATGGGAGTTAATCAAAAGCATGAAATCAAAATAAATTTGCAAAATACTGATTCAATATGTAATCAGCTCACTTGGAATATTACCAATGATAATAAAAAATTGGAGATCATGTCATCTTTTTTAAAGAAGATAATCAAAGTACAGAATGTGGCAAAGTCACAAGTCGGAAGAATTTTGGATTCAAATAAATTTGATGATTTTCATAGATTTAAACGATTAATTAATGAATTGTCTGAAATAACAAGTGTCAAGTATGATTTAGATTATAAAATACTAGAAGAATTGTGTTATACCTATCCAGAACTTAAAGGATTTATTGAATTAATATCTGTATGTCTTGAAAACTATGAAATAATATTTAGTGGAGAAGAAAAAGCAACTAATATTATGTTCCCGAGAGCTTCTACACATTTAGTTGAGGCTATCTATAAGAATAATCCTATATCGGATTATTTTATTGATATTGTTTCAGAAGTAGTCATGAGTTCAGTTAATAATTGGAGGTCCAAATTTAAAGATTGTAGAATTAAAATAATTGAAATTGGTGCTGGAACAGGTGCAACAGCAGAAAAAGTCTGTCAGTTAATTTCTGAATTTGCAAATATAACATATGTTTACACAGATATTTCCAAAGTATTCTTGGATTATGGTAGTAAGAATTTAAGCAGTTTGTATCAGTTTGTAGAATTTAAATTGCTAAATATCGAAAACAATCCGTTGTATCAAGGTTATGCTGAAGGTGAATTCGATATTGTTATTGCTTCAAATGTGTTGCATGCGACGAAAAATATCTCGTCAGTTCTGAAAAATGTGAAAAGTTTGTTGAAGACCAATGGCTTGTTGTTAATTAATGAAATGACTGGAAAACAGGATTATCTGACCATGACATTTGGTCTACTAGATGGATGGTGGAAATATGAAGATGGTGTATATCGTGAAGGTGGAAGCCCTATTTTAAATAAAAATAACTGGAGATATTTATTGAATCAGGAGGGATTTAGAAATACAAAATTTATTGGTATGCCAGTAGAAGACTCAGAAGCTTGGTCCCAACACGTGATTATTTCAGAAAGCGATGGTTATTTAAAGTCAATTAAAACTAAAAATACAAATACAAATCCAATAAAAATATTGAATATTCCTATGATACATAAAGCGGAAAGCAAAGGCGAGGACAACATGAAAAAACTAGTTGCACAGAAGGTTTGTCGAGTTGTGTCTGAATGTTTGGGATTACAGACCGGACAACTGGATATGCAAAGAGCATTTGCTGATATGGGGGCAGATTCCATTGTAAGCGTTGAAATTGTAATGGCAATTAATAAAATGTTGCATATAAATTTAAAGAATACAGTATTATATGATTATAACAATACAACTGTATTAATAGAGTATATTATAACAAAATACAAAGATACAATTTATAAAGAAAATTTCAGCGAGATTAAAACAAGCACTGTCGATATAGATAGCAAAACAACAGTAGATGATACTGTTAAGGGAGAATCAACAAATGAGGCAAAAAAAGGTGTAGCTATTATTGGGATGTCAGGAAAATTTGCAGATTATGGTAATATTGACGAGCTTTGGGATGGGTTATGTAAAGGAAAAAATTCAATTAGAGAAATACCGAAAGAGAGATGGGATACGCATCACTATTATGACTCGAACATTGAAAAATGTGACAGAACTAACAGTAAATGGTGCGGGTGGCTGAATGGATTTGATGAATTTGATCCGACATTTTTTAATATTTCGGGGGCTGAGGCCTTTTACATGGATCCACAACAAAGAATTTTTTTGGAAGAATGCTGGAATGCATTAGAGGACGCTGGTTATTCCGGGAAAAAATTAGCACAGTATAAATGCGGAGTATTTGCGGGTGTTATGGAAGGAGACTATCTAAAGAGACTCCAAATGATGAATATCAAGCTAGAACCACAGGCATTTTGGTGCAGTGATTCTGCTATTTTAGCTTCTAGAATTTCATATTTACTTGATTTACATGGGCCATGTGTCTCTGTTAACACTGCTTGTTCATCCTCGTTTGTTGCTCTTCATTTAGCATGTCAAAGCATCTTAACAAATGAAAGCGATATTGCTATAGCAGGTGGAGCTTATATGTCATGTACACCTAATTATTATATTTTGTCAAGTAATGCAGGTATGTTTTCACCTACAGGCCAGTGTAAAACATTTGATCAGGATGCAGATGGGTTTGTTTTGGGTGAAGGAGCCGGAGCTGTTATATTGAAGTCATTAGATAAGGCAATTGAGGATGGTGACTTCATATATGGAGTCATAAAAGGAAGCGGAATGAATCAAGATGGCAAAACAAATGGAATTACTGCACCTAGCGGATTAGCACAAACTGCCCTTGAACTAGAGGTATATAAAAAGGCGGGAGTTAATCCTGAAACAATTAGTTATATAGAAGCGCATGGAACAGGGACAAAGCTAGGAGATCCCATTGAGTTTGAAGCATTGACAAATGCTTTTCGTGAATATACAGATAAAAAGCAATTTTGCGGTATCGGTTCAGTAAAATCAAATATTGGTCATTTGTCTGCAGCATCAGGTGTGGCAAGTTTGATTAAAGTATTAATGGCGTTTAAGTATGACAAGTTACCTCCTACACTTAATTTCAACAAAATTAATAATAACATTGATTTGGAGCTGAGTCCTTTCTATGTAAATACTCATTTACGTCCTTGGATAGCAAAAAACAACCAGAGGAGACGTGCTGCTATCAGTTCATTTGGATTCAGTGGGACAAATGTTCATTTAGTTGTTGAAGAGCCACCTGTAAACAGCTATTTAGAAGAGTGTGTCACAGATCGAGAAGTTTTGTTTGTGTTTTCTGCAAAATCATTGGAGAGGTTAGAAAAATATTTGTTGAAATTCACAGATTTTATTAAATCATTAATGTATAAAGAAAATAATGATAAGTTGGCTCAAATTTATACTCTTAGAAATATAGCATATACTTTACAGACGGGGCGGAAAGAAATGAAATTCCGTATAGCGGTTATTGTGAATAATTTCGAAGATCTCATAGATAAACTAAATAGCTATATGGTAAATAAGGAAATTACTAATTTATTCATTGGTGAAGACGAAGGGTATACAACAAATAGCGATGTATTATCAGGGGAATCTCTAAGGAAAAGTAGTTTTCAACAGATAGCATCAATGTGGGTTAAAGGAAAGCTAATTGAATGGACAGATAGATATAGTAAACATCGAGTAATGAATGTACCTTTGCCTAAGTCTATCTTCTTAAAACGTAGATATTGGCCTGATGGAGACGTTAATAATAAGGGGATAGAAGATGAAAAAAAGAATATAAAGTATCTTACGAAAGAAACTATAAATAATGAACTTCATTTATATGAAAGCGAGTGGAATGAAGTCCATGATAGTGCAAGTAATCAAAATTCTCAAAATAATGATGTGATATTATTCTTAGATAATGATGATCAAATATTTAGATGTATTAAAAGTAAAATAGAAGGGTACGGCCATGAAAATAAGCCAAATCTTATATTGGGAATTCAGAGTGAAAATTTGATTAAGATTGACAATAAAATGTATAAATTTAATTACTTAAATATTAGTAAATTTATTCTTCTTTTAGAAGAAGAGGGTATAGTACCAAATAAAATCGTAAATTTATGTAATATCACACAAAACGCTGTTCGAATAGAGGATTATAGCATATTTTATTTGAATCTTATACAAGGTTTATATAATGCTTCAAAAAATCGTCAAATTACAATGTTACATGTATTTATGAATAAAGATAATTATGATACTGTTGCTCAAGCAGCATTGTCAGGGTTTGCACGGACTTTAAAAGTAGAAAACTCAAAACAAATTTTTAGAACAGTAATGTTGGATTTGAATGATAAAAATGATTATAGCGTTCAGGTAGAAAGACTGACAAGTATACTATTGAATGAACTAAAAAGATCTGATGGTATTGAAGTTAGATATAACAATAATAGACGACTTATTAAACAATTGAAGATATTGGATCAACAAGAAGAGTTATCTAGTGTTCAATTAAAACAAGAAGGAGTATACCTGATCACTGGAGGTATGGGTGGTATTGGTAAGAATATTGCACGTAGATTGGCTAAAGAATACAAAGCTCGGTTATTTATTTGTGGAAGATCACAGTTTGGTGAAGATATAGAATTGTTCTTAGAGGAATTAGAATCTTATGGAGCACAGGCAAGATACTTCAAGGTAGATTTTGCAGAGGATGAAAATACTAAGAAGATAATTCGAGAGATTGTAAGTTTATTTGGGAAAATAAATGGAATTATACATTGTGCTGGAGTTATAAATAAGAATTTAATTGTAAGAAAAAGTGCTAGAGAGTTCGAGGAGACATTAAGTGCTAAAGTTATGGGTACAATGAATCTGGATAAGGCGTTAAAAAATGAAAATATAGATTTCTTTGTGTTATTTTCATCCATATCTAGTGAAATGGGAACTATTTATGTTGGAGACTATGCCTATGCAAATAGCTTCATGAACTATTTTGCTGAATTTAGCGAAAGAAATAGGAAAAATAGTAAAGTAAAAGGAAATATTGTTTCTATGTGTTGGCCATTCTGGATGAATGGAGGAATGCAAATAGATAGTCAAGGTCAAGACTATATGTATGAGAAGTATGGATTAAAGCCAGTATCATCTGAAGATGGATGGCAAATCTTTAAATCTGCTTTAGCCAGTAATAAGCATCAAGTAATCATTATGAACGGTGATCAAGATAAATTTGAAAATATGCTTGAAGGGGAAAGTGATAAAGCAATCATTGAAGAAGTTTCTTTATCTCAATTAGATAAAGAGAAAATTGGAAATGAAAAAGAGATTGAACAAATATTAATTAACATTTGTTCAGAATTATTTCTTATTCCAGCAGAAGAGATTAATAGTAATAATAGCTTTGAAGAAATTGGTATTAATTCAATATTTATGATGAAGCTGTTAACTCGTATTGAGAATACATTTAGTCAGACAGTTGAACCTGATGCGATTATCAATTACCCAAGTATTAAGAAACTATCTAAGTATTTAATTAATTTAGGTGTAGATATCGTGGAAAAAGATAAAGTGGTCCAGAAACCATGTTTGCGAAATAATATTGAAAAGTTTGCAACTTTCGGGAAAACTGCTGAGTCCGTACAAGATGATTCATCTAAAGATTCTAGAATAGCAGTTATTGGAATGAGTTGCCGTTTCCCTGGAGCAGATTCAGTTGAAGAATATTGGTCAAATCTAGTTCAAGGTAAGGAATTATTTAGTGTTGCAGATTCAAACAGATGGACTGAATTAACGTATTGTAATTCAATAAACAAAACGACAGAAACTCAGTCTAGGCTAAAATGGGGCGGATTTTTAAAGAATATAGATGCTTTCGATGCTTCTCACTTTAATGTGAAAGAAGAAGATGCTCCAATGATGGATCCTCAACATAGGATGGTATTGGAATTGGCACAAGAACTCTTCGATAATGCTGGTTATACGAGTGAAGATATATTTGGGCAGAAGATCAATGTACTAATAGGAGCGGGTGATTCTTCCTATGTTAAGCTCCATAAACAATATATTCCTATTGATAAGTATAGTCGTATATTAGTAAACATGATTCCCAATATGATTGCTACTCGTGTATCAGATTATTTTAATTTGAAAGGGGAGTCAGCAATTATCGATACTGCGTGTTCATCTTCACTTGTAGCTATTCATAAGGCATGTGATGATATACGATCTGGGAAATGCGGTATGGCAGTAGCAGGCGGTGTGAAATTACTGATTGATCCTTTTGAAATAGCCGGATTCAATAAGGCGGGAATTCTTTCAGAGGATGGGAAAGTGCGAGTTTTTGACGAATACGCATCAGGAACAGTTCTGGGAGAAGGTGCTGGTCTTGTATTATTGAAAGATTATGAATCGGCAATTAGAGATGGAGATAAAATTTGGGCAGTTATTGCAGGGTCTGCTACGAATAACGATGGTAAAACAATGGGATTAACAACCCCAAGCAAAGATGGGCAAAAGGAAGTAATATTGCAAGCTATATTACAGAGTGGAGTTGATGTAAACAAGATACGCTACTTTGAAGCACATGGTACAGGGACTTTGCTAGGAGATCCAATTGAAATTAAAGCAGCTAGTGAAGCGTATAGGCAATTTACTGACCAAATGGGCTATTGTGCTGTTGGCTCTGTTAAATCAAACATGGGGCATTTGCTTCAAGCAAGTGGGGTTGCTGGATTCATTAAAATTGTATTATCGCTATATAATGAAAAAATAGTACCTACGCTTAATTGTAAAAATCCACACCCTCGTTTTAAATTCCAGGAAACACCGTTCTATCCAGCAAAAGATGTGGAAGAAATTAAGTATCAAAAAAGCAAGGTTTATGCTGCGATGTCATCGTTTGGATTTGGAGGAACTAATTGCCATATAATTATTGAAAATTTTAAAAAAGATGAAATCCCAGATTATAAATTGATGAGAAAGTCGTTACCTAAAAGGTTATGGAAAAAAAATAAGTATTGGTTGGGTCAGGTTGATGCCAGTGTGCATTATAAGAACAACTATCTAAACTTGCTTGAGCAAGTAGCAAATGGACAGTTGAACCCTGAAATAGCAGCAAAGTTCATTGAAAAACAATCGGCAAAGTATAAACTTCAGGGAGGAAATAAATAATGAGTATTATGGATGTATTAAATAATTTGAAAGCTGGCAAACTCGATCCTAAATATGCTCAATTGCTTATGGAGGAGGAGTTGTCAAATACTAAATTTTCAAAAAAAAGTACTATGCTTAGTTTTAATTTTGATGAACCATATGTAAAAGATCATACAGTTAATGGAGAACGAATACTTTTGGGGGTAACTTATGTAGGGTTGGCATTAAAGTTACTTATGAACGAGATTGGTGGTTCAAGAAATATTCAGCTGAAGAATGTAATATTTAAGGTTCCAGTTGTGTTACACCCAGGAATAACAGTGCAGGTATATGCGAATTTATCTGATTCTACAAAAGAAATTAATATATACACTTTGATAGATGGTGAAAAGAAGGATATTGCATGTGTAGATGTTGTTGCTATGGAAGAGCATCAAACTTCGGAAAAGATAGACCTTGATTTAATGAAATCACGAGCTATTACAGAGTTACATTCTAATTCAATATACGGACTAGATGATAAGCTAGGGATAGAGCATGGTTCATCATTAAAAACACTAGATGAGCTTATTATTTTAAATGATCAAGAGTGCTTTGGAAAATTGTCTTTGAAACTAGATGATAAAGAACGTATGGGCTGGCCTATTCATCCAGCTTTTATTGAGGCAGCCTCGATGAGTTGGATACATTTAATACCCTCAGATAAAATAAAGTCTTTTATTCCTATATCAATTAAATCTGTCCAAGTTACTGGTCTACTATCTTCAATTGCTTATAGTCATGTAAAACTGGTTAAGATGAAAAATGATTTAGTGGAGCTAGAAATTGATATTTATGATGAATATGGAACATTAGCCGTAAGAATTAAAGGATTTGTTTTAAAATACTTTAATGGAAAAAAACAAATAGAAGAAAAAAAATTAAAATTGGATGAGGATAATTTAGAGTTGAAAGATTTATCTATAAGTGAAACAGCTAAACAATCTTCAGTCAACAGGAAGATGGACAATAAAATTAGAGAGTACATTAT
>Ga0255362_1000065_pt1 | contig 28087 bp, 23 predicted proteins | sample GFST75r2metaG_FD_186000 | JGI IMG/M metagenome (GOLD analysis project Ga0255362, IMG submission 186000)
CTAAAGTAATTATTAATGTAATAATCTTTCTAACTACATATTTCATAATACAATCACCTCTTTTTATAAATCCGAAAAAATACTACCACACCCAATTGTTACTTTTTGTAATAAATCGAGGCTAAGTCTTGCACATATAATGGATAAAACTTGTAGCCTTCCAATCCCTTTTTAAGCACGACAACTTTTTCTTGATCCTGAATAAATACAGAAGCCGCATCTTTATTTAATATGGTTTGTAACTCTTTATACTCTTCAACTTTTTTTGTATCATCTTTTTCTTTAACAGCTTTTGCAAATAAATCATCGTATTTCGGATTCTTAAAATTTACAAAATTTTCCGAATTATTTGATACATATCTTTCAAGTAATGCCCTTGGGGATACATAATCTGCATCAAGACTTACAATTGTTGTATCATATTTTCTTCCCTTATACGTGTCACTAAGCCAAACTCCCCACTCAACCGGTTTTATTGTAGCTTTTATATTTATTTCTTTTAGTTGTTCTACAATTATTTGAGCTGTATCCACATGAAATTGATAAACAGAAGGTACTGTTATTGTAGTTTCAAATCCATTGGGATATCCCGCATCTTTTAATAACTGTTTTGCCTTTGTAATATTTTTATTATAAGTTTTTTCAAGGCCTGGTTGAAAATATTTTTTATAACTAGAGAAGAAATTAGTACCCGCCCGTTTTCCTACACCACTTGCCACTGTATCAATTATATTTTGAGTATCAATAGCATAGTATAAGGCTTGCCTTACTCTAACATCATCAAAAGGTTTTTGTGCATTATTTAATGCTAATAATTGGATTAAGTTAGCACTCCCCTCCAAAGTATTGTAGTTCTGTGACAACTGGTCAGCTTGATCTTTAGTTATAAATGCTGCATCTATACTTCCTGCTTTTAACTGAAGCAAAACTGCATTGGAATCCGTTGTAATCTTATACACTACTTTATCTAAGTGTGGTAAATCCTTTTGCCAATAATCCTTATTTTTTTCTAATATGATTTGTTGCTGAGGCACATAACTCGTTATTTTAAAAGGTCCAGTTCCAATAGGTTTAGTATTTTCATCTTTGTAATCCTTAGGTATGATTGCAGACGTCAAATATGGAAGAAATTCCGTATCTGGATTTGTTAAGTTAACCTCAATAGTGTCATTACCTTTAATATCAACAGATTTAATATTTGATAATTCAGTTTCAAGTGGTTTCCCAGTATCCTTACCTGCAGCTTTATCTAGGGAATATTTCACATCTTCCACCGTTACATCCTTACCACTCTGAAACTTAATTCCATTTCTCAATTTAAAAGTGTATTTTGATCCATCTTTTGCTACTGAGTAACTACTAGCAACTGCCGGAATGAAATTACCACTTTCATCTGTTTTTACAAGCCCTTCAAATACGTTAAAAAGCACTGATCTAGTATCAGCTGAAGATGCTAGATATGGATCCAAAAAGTCAGGTTCACTAGTTGATAAAGTTAAAGTTCCTCCTTGCTTAATGTCACCTTTTGCCTGCAACGTGCCAGTACTATTACTTTTACCTGCCGTACTTCCACATCCGCTTAGAGAAAACATTGTTGTGACTAAAGTAATTATTGTCAAAGTGGTCAATAGTATTTTCCTCCTGTGCATCATTATCACTCCCTTAAATCTTTTCATTAATCCAATCCAAAATATCATAAAAAACCTGCTGGCGGTTCACTTCCCTCAAAATACTATGTCTAAAATTTTTATACAATTTATACTTAACGTTATTTATTCCTAATTTTTTATACATTTTATACTGTGCTAATGTATCACTACCAAATCCAGTGATACTGTCCTTATCTCCATTTAACAAGTATATAGGCAATTTATGTGGCATATTCATTAACACATCAGTGTTTTGTAAATCCTTTATGGCTAATAAAAAATACTTATAAAATTCATTATCAAACAAAATATTTGTATATTGCGAGTTTAACGATTCTTCCACCATTTTTCTGTCACTTGTTATCCAATCAAGCTGAGTTTTAATGGGCTTAAAACAATCGTTAACCTTTCCAAACATAGCGTTATAAGTGTCTTTACAATCTGCTTTTAAGCCATTTTTTTTGATTTCTTTTTCCACTGCAGCTAATAGGCTGTCTATTTCAATTGAATTTAGAATTGTCCCTGTGCTTATAAGCCCATTTATTTCATCACCATATTCAATGGCATACAATCTAGCAACTACAGACCCCATGCTATGTCCTAATAAAAATACCGGTATATTTGAATATTTGTTTTTTATCAGAATTGTTAAATTGTATAAATCTTCCATCATTTTAGTAAATCCATCATTCCCGATATCCCCAGCCTTTTCTTTATATGAAGGTAGATAGACATCTCCAGCAGTTCTGCCGTGTCCTCTTGCTTCATTAACATACACAGAAAAACCATTTTCAGCTGACACCTCAGCAAATTCTTTATAATAATTTGCTGTCTCTCCTAATCCATGAGCTATTTGAATAACAGCTTTTGTATTTTTTCTTTTAGATGGCCAGTGCTTGGCATATATTTCTTCCTTATCATTGCTTTCATAAAAAAATTCCGAAAAATTTTTCAATATAAATTACCTTCTCCTTAAAATTTTTTTCCATATTTTTGTGTTATACAAACGCGCTTTCAAATCCTTGCTTTAAATCTGAGATTAAATCCTCTGCTTCTTCAAGTCCAATAGAAAGTCTAATAGTATCTGGGGTTATGCCAGCTAATTTCTGTTCTTTAGGTGTGAGTTCTCCATGAGTTGTTTTTGGTGAATTTATAATTAAAGATCTTGCATCTCCTAAATTAGCCTGATAACTAAATATTTCTAATGCATCGATAAATCTATTAATTTCCTCCAGTGTTCCCTTAAATCCAAAAGTAAAAGTGGATCCAGCTCCCTTAGGTAAATATTTTTCTTTTAACTCTTTGTAAGGGCTCTCTTTTGCAGATGGATGCTTAATCCACCCTACCTTCTCATTACTCTCTAAGTATTTAATGATTTTTTCTGTATTTGAAACCTGCTTTTGTACTCTCTCTGAAAGAGTTTCTAGTCCAATAAGAATCAAATATGCATCAAATGGGCTAAGTGCTGCTCCAAAATATGTTAAATAATTGAGACGTACTCTAAAAGCGAAAGGGGCTTGTGGGAAAACTTCCAAGATGCTTCTAGGATTTCCACTAGCATCTCTAAGATTGTGATATTTTTCATTGAATTGAGGAAATTTACCATTGTCCCAATTAAACTTGCCACTATCTAAAATTAACCCTGCTATGGCATTGCCATGTCCACCTAATGCTTTAGTTGCTGAGTAAATTACTATATCAGCTCCATATTTTATTGGATTTAATAAGTATGGAGTTGCAAATGTATTATCCACAATTAGTGGAATATCATTTTCGTGTGCAATCCTTGCTATAGCCTCTATATCTGCTATAGCAGCATTGGGATTACTAATTGTTTCCAGAAAAATCGCCTTTGTATCTTTAGTAATAGCAGCTCTAAATGCTTCTGGATTATCTGAATCTTCTATTCGGTGTATATTGATACCATATTTAGGAAACAATTTATTGAAACTATCTATTGTTCCACCATAAAGTTTATTTGTTGTTAGTATTGTTCCTCCACCCTCCGCCACATTTAAAAGACTATAGGTAACCGCCGCCATTCCTGATCCTACTGCAACAGCAGCCGCTGCTCCATCAAGCTTTGATACTCTCTCTTCAAGAACTGCAACAGTAGGATTTGAAACTCTAGTATAAATAAAACCAAGTTCAGAAAATCCTAAAAGCCTTGCTGCTCTATCAGTGCCCCCTAATTCAAATGATGCAGTTTCATATATTGGTACTGATACTGCATAATTATGTTTTTTGGGATCATATCCAGCCCTTACCTTTAACGTATCAAATCCATAATTGTTTTCTCCCATTTTCATCACTCCCCATAATATCTAGTGCATAGACTTCCACACCGATTAATTTTATCTATAGGTATTAAGTACAATATCATATATATCTTCAATAGCTCTAAGTCCACCATTATATCCTGCATAGGTGCCATTAAGCACTAATCTATATGCAACAGGAGGGCTAACAATAAGTAGGTCAGCTCCTATCTCATTTGCAAGATCTCTTTCCCATGCACTTCCTAAAATAAGTGATCTATTTTTGTGATCCCCATCCCTTATATCTTTTTGTATTTCTCCTCCATCAACAGCAAAAGTTACCTCGCATGACCTAAATTCAGAAATATGTTTAAACTGATTTTCAATAGCTTCTTTATATTCATCTGGGGTATCATCCACAATAAATTGTTTTGCTGGTATAATCCCCAATTCATTTAGTAAAAATTTAGCGAATCCAATTGCATAGGAGGACTCCAAAATGGTATAAAATTTTCTAGGAAGACCATATCTAAATTCCAACATAAAATCTGCAGTTCTTTCGATAAATGAATAGAACTTTTTTTCTTCCTTATCTACAAACTCATCTACCATTTTTTTATCGAGCTTTGCAAAATCTCCAACCTGCCTTAAAAATACTGATGTAGATTTTCCTCCTATGGGAAGGTATGGAAAGTGAAAATATGGAGTTCCATATTTTTCTTGCAAATTTTTTGCTACTTTTAACCCAACCCAAGCATTTACTACAATATTGAATTCAGCATAAGGCACAGTTTTCCATTCTTCAATACCACCTGATTCATTACCAAAAAGGATATTAACTTTAAGTCCAATTCCTTCAAGAATCCTCTTTATTTCTTCTAAATTTCCATTCCAATATGGATCTTGATAGGGAATAGTTGTAAAAACATTAGCAAGTCCTTTAACAACTCCTTTATTAGTAAAAAATTTATCTACATACTGATCAATAATCGCATTGACAACAACTTCATGACTAACATAATTATTACTTTTAAAGCCACCTGTTTCTGCATATACTATGGGTTTATTAAGTTTTTGATAGGTTGAAACTACAGATGGTACATCGTCACCTACAATATCTGAGGTACATCCTGTTACAACCACATAAATATCAGCATCAATAACTTTAAAAGCACCTTCAATTACACTCCTTAGCTTTTTTTCTCCGCCATATACTATCTCAGTTTCGCTACAATTTGTACATGGAATGGTATTTCCTCCTGCATAGCCTTCACCTTGACCTATAAGGCTGTTTACCTTTCCACCACATCCAGGACCCGAATGCAAAATTGGTACACCTCTTTTAATTGCAACTACGGTCTGCTGCGCCGCTAGTGCACATGAGAATCTAGGTTGTTCAATAATTTTTAACATGAGCACATCCCCCAAGAAAAGTAAAAGGCTCTTGCTCTAGCCACCATTTTGTATAAGGCATACTGCTGTGTTTAGCAAGATTTGTTACAAATTCTTTATTATCTAAAGTTTCTAAAATTCTTTCTGCATAATTTAATACACCTTGATATCCAAAGCTAAATTGTTCATCTCCAATTAAAAGTGTAGGAATCCCAAGTTTAGCCCCCCAAATTGTCATGCCACCATGTCTTGCAATCATAATATCTGGCCGTACTCGATTTAAAATATTAACTAATTCATAGGCCTGCTTATTACATACATTGTAATTTTTAATATCACCATAAGTCCTTACATCATGTGCTAATGCATCAGATGCCCAATCTCCATTGTCATATATAGGATCATGATGAAAGATTGCAGCCCCTTGAACATCTAACCCAAGCTCTCTTAGTAGTGCAATAATTGCATGTCCGTGGGCAGCACCTGCTGTAATATAAGCAGTTTTCCCCTTAAGTTTTTCTCGGTACTCCTCTAATTTAGGCATTACCCTTTCATGTTCTTCTTTAATTATTTCTTCAACTTGCTGTTTCCTATCTAAAACTCTTCCCAGTTCTCTAATCCAGTTATCTGTACCAGCAATACCATAAGCTGGAGGTGATTTGATTTCAGGAACACCATAGACCTGTTCAAGTGCTGCCCCTAGATATGTTCCAAGAGTAGTACAAATTTGTATTGTTGCTACGGATTCTGATATATTCTCTAGTTCCTTTATAGTTGAAAATGGAACAATATATTTAGCCTCATAGCCAAGTTTGCTTAGCAAATCATCAAAAATATGACTACCCCAAAAATTTATGATATTGACCTTATTACTCTTTTGTTTAGGTGGTTTTACTATTTTTCTCACTATGGAATGATAAGCCGAATCAAATCCAGTGGTCCAAATTTTAGATTTAAAACCTTCACAGAAACATGAAACAACAGGTATGGATAATTCCTCGGATAATTTAGTAACAGATCCCTCCACGTCATCTCCAATAATTCCAGAAGCGCAAGAAGTAGTTATAAATATAGCATTGGGCTTTACTCTTTTATAAACCTCACGAATAGTATCTTCCAATTTTTTTATTCCACCAAAGATTGTATCTTTTTCTTCTAAATTCGTACTGAAATATCTGCCATTTTTTGCAGGTAAATCTCTATCCATTTGTCCTACTCTATATACAAAATTAAAACCAAAAAAATCTCCGCTACAACCAACTGGTGCATGATTAATTACCGCTGCATCTTTAATCATTGCAAGTTGGCACAATGCTTGCCCTGAACTACACCCAATACATTGACTAAAATTTCTTGAACTATCTTTAAGTTTTCCGCAGCCACCACGTTCCACCAGTTCTTTTGCAGTTCCCTCAAATCCTGTAATCGAACCAAGCCTTTTTTCTCTTACCTGAACTTCTGGAGCTTTTATATTTACCTTACTCATAAAAAATCCCCCCATAAAAGCAACAAATCTCTTCTAAAACTAGAAAAGAGGACGTATTTCTAATTTAAATTAATTAGAAATACGTCCTCTGGTTTTCCAGTCAGAACTTTTATACATATCTTACATATTTGTTTAGTAGTAATTGTATATTATATGTATTGTATTGTCAATAATATTATACATATTATTTTCACTTCTCACATAATTATCCTATTATATAAATTTTCATCAATAAACATTTATATAGCACAAATTTTCAACCATATATGGCTTGCTTCAGAATTCCTCATAGTATGGATGCTAGACTATTTATTTAGTACTGTCTATTTTTTATCCATTAGTACTGATATACTTAAAAAAAATATATTTATATAAGAGGTTATGATATGGAGAATGGATACACACGAAAAGAAATATCAAATAAATTGAATATCGGCATTGAAACACTGAGATATTATGAAAATATAAACATTATTCCAAAACCTATTCGAACAGAGTCAGGCTACAGAATTTATAGTGAAGACGATTTATTAAGATTAAAATTCATTAAACGATCAAAAGAATTAGGATTCAGTTTAGGTGAAATAGCAAGTATTTTACAGATTTTGAGTAGGGACAAAAATATAGATAACAAAAAGTTGAATGATTTAATTACGCCTAAAATTGAAGAAATCGACAAGAAAATAACCGAATTGACAAGATTGAAAGAAATATTGGATTATACTAGAAACGATAAATCCTTAGGTAAATGTGGCCTTTTTAAATTTATTTATAAATCTACTTGACTCTGTTGTGCAGTACAGGGTTTATAATTACATCATAAAGTATGAAAGCAGGTGCTTATATGAAAACAACAATTTACTATTTTAGTGGTACTGGTAATTCATTAAAGGTAGCAAAAGATATTGCAGCAGATCTACCACCAGACACAGAACTCATACAAATTTGCGAAGATAATATGAACATTAATAACACTATATCCAGCACAATAGGTATTATTTTCCCAGTGTATTATTCTGGAATACCTCATTTAGTTAGAAATTTTATTAAACAAATAGATATTCCAAGTAAAACATATGTTTTTACAGTTGTAACATTTGGAAGATCATCAGATGCTTCCATTCGCCAATTAGAAAAACTATTAAATGCTAAAGGTATCAATCTCTCATCATCATTTAAAATCAAGATGCCAGGGAATTATCAAATAATGTATGCGCCTTCCTCCGAGGAAAGGCAAAATGAACGCTTTAAAAATCAAGAAGAAAAAATCTCTGAAATTGTTAAAAGCATAAATAACAAAAATATAGTTAAATTTAGTGGAATAGATGAAAGCATAATGGCTGCCATTGGTGATATTATTTCTAGTAGCTTTAAACCTTATAAAAAGGACAAAAATTTCTGGGTAGATAATAATTGTAACGGTTGTGGTACATGTTCAAAGGTGTGCCCTGCTAATAATATAAAAATAGAAGATGGAAAACCACATTGGCAACACAAATGTGAACAGTGTCTGGCTTGTATGCAATGGTGTCCTAAAAAATCAATTCAATATAAAAAAGTAACAATTAATCGGGACCGTTATCACCATCCGAATATAAAGGTTAATGAACTATTTCATCAAATTCATTGAGTAAAGTTCTTAATAGCACAAAAAATAGCATCTGGAATAAACCAGATGCTTAATATAAAGGGGTAATCTTTATGTTTTTATATTAATCTTTATTTATGACAAAACTATGTCAACATCATATACTGTTTGTAAATAATTATTGACTTGTACCCTACAGATACCTTTATACTTAAAATAAAGGTTATATATCCTTTATTTCCGTTGGAGGTGTTATTTATTAACATTAAATTTGTATCTGAAAAAACAGGATTAACAAAAAAAGCTATCAAATATTATGAAAGCGAAGGGCTAATTATTCCATGGAAAAATAATTATAATAACTATAGAGAGTACACTGACCAAGATATCATAAGATTAAACTTAATTGGTGCATTACGATGTATAGATATTTCCATAAACGAAATCAAATGTTTATTAGATGGAAACAAAGATTTAAAAAATATCATGATGGATACTCTAAATAAAATAAATGAGTCCATTAGCAGTTTACAAAAAACTAGTCTGGTTATTAGTACTATTATGAGTAAGAATTTACAAGACTATATTGCTATTGGAGAACAAGTAAAAAAATTAAGAGAAACCTTAGAATTTTCTGTAGATGAAAAAAGAGGATTTATCTCTACAACGTTACTTAGAATTTTCCCCGGAAACTTTGGAAAACTGGTTGTAATTATGTACGAACCCTTCTTAGATATATGTATAAATAGCGATGCAAAAAAAGAAGTATGGCTTAAACTTGTAACATATCTGGATGATTTAAATGAAGTAAATGAGAATCATCCTGCTATAAAAAATATAATAAATATGGATACAACTCAAACGGAAAGGGAATTTAAAATAGGATTAAAACACGATACTTTGAAAATTTTAAATGGTGATATTATTTCTTTAAAAGAAAAACGTTTAGAAACTACAATTTTACTTTATAACTCATTGAATGAAAATGAAGAACTCAGAAAAAAAATGAGTGAATCAATGGTTCAATCTAGATATATGCTTAATGATATTGGAGCAACTACTAATACTTTTGAGGAATACTTAGAAATTTTAAATGAAGATTACAAAAGGTACAAAGAAGTAGAACTGGAAATTAACAATGCTGTAGACGAGGAAATGCGAAAAAAATTTGGTGTAACCTTGAAGGAATTTTTTCAAAATGCTGGGAACACGCATAAATATGTATAAATTAAATTAAATAAGCTAATTAAATAACATTTACGATATTCCATTAGCTTATTTGATTTTTGTAAATAATTAATTTTTTATCTTTTCTTTGTTTTTATCTCCTCTAATACTCTATCAATAAATAATTTAGGATCAATTGCCCCTAAATCCCCATCACTTCTTGAACGAACAGATATCACTCCATTCTCCACTTCTCTTTTTCCTAGAATAACCATGTATGGTATTTTTTCAAGTTGGCTAGACCTTATTTTATAACCTATTCTCTCAGAAGACGAATCCAATTCAACTCTTATATCAAGATTATGAAGTTCTTGTTTTAGCTCCTCAGCTCTATCAATACACTCATCATTTACTGTGAGTATTTTTACTTGCATTGGTGCTAGCCAAAGTGGAAATGCTCCTGCATAATGTTCAATTAATGTTCCTACAAATCTCTCCATAGATCCCAGTAATGTTCTATGAAGCATAATTGGAACATGTTCTTGTCCATCAGTTCCAATATAACTCATTCCAAATTTCATTGGCAAATTCATATCAAGCTGTATTGTTGTGCCCTGCCATTCCCTTCCAATTGCATCCACAACTTTCATATCTATAGCTGGACCATAAAATTTAGCGCCACCAATATCTTTTTTATATTCAATGTTTCTTTGCTGCAAAATAGTTTCCAGTGTAGTTTCCGCAAGTACCCATACCTTTTCGCTATCAATATATTTTTCTTTATCTTTAGGATCTCTCACCGAAAGATAAACGTTTAGTTTATCAAATCCCATTACTTTATTCATTTCAAAAGCAAAATCGATTATTTGGTTTACTTCGTCAATAAATTGATCTTCAGTGCACATTATATGAGAGTCATCTTGAGTAAAGCCTCGTACTCTAAGCATGCCATGAAGTGAACCTGATTTTTCGTAACGATAAACAGTTCCAAGCTCACAAAGTCTTATTGGAAGTTCTCTATAACTTCGCTTTTTTGTTTTATAAATTCTAACATGGAAAGGACAGCTCATTGGCTTGACATAATAGGAAACATCCTCTTCTGAGTCTTTAGACTTCATAGCCATAGGAGGATACATTCCATCAGCAAAATGATCTAAGTGCCCTGAAGTTTCCCATAAATTGCTTAGCCCTACTTGAGGTGTATATACGTATTGATAACCTCTCCTTCTATGCTCTTTTCTCCAATATAATTCTATTTCCTCCCTAACTACTGATAACTTTGGATGCCATAATACAAGACCTGGTCCAACGTAGTCATCGATACTAAACAAATCAAGTTCTTTTCCAAGTTTTCTATGATCACGATTCTTTGCTTCCTGAACTTTTTTCAGATATTCTTCTAACTCCTGTTTTGTTTCGTAGGATACCCCATAAATCCTCTGGAGCATCTTGCTTTTTTCATTTGCTTTCCAATATGCACCGGCTACGGAAAGTAGCTTTATAGCCTTAATTTTTCTAGTGTTCTCTAAGTAAGCTTCTGCATATAAATCTATGAATTCACCTTGTTTATAAAAAGAAATATCTTCATCAAGAGGCAAATCATTTATAAGTTCAACTTTATACTTTTCCCCTCTATCCTCCATTAATTTTATTGCTTCTTTTTTTGGCAAAATAAATTTTTCTATTTTATGATTTTGTTTTATAATTTTTTTCATCTCAAGCTCTAAGTTTTTAAGAATTTCTTCAGTAATTATTACATCCAAATCTATATCATAATAAAATCCACTATCATTAGCATCACCTATAGCTAATTTTGCTTCTGGGTATAGTTTTTTAACCCCTTGAGATAGAATCTGAGAAGAAGAATGCCACAAGACCTTCATTTTTTCAATATTATTTAACATACAATAATCCTCCCTAACAATACTTTTTAATTAAAAGTTCAAAAATGCCCTGACTAGTTACAGGTGACATGTCCTGAACAATCAGAGAAGTAAATTAAATTGTCATTGTATGTTAAAGAGCTTGATATAAAAAGCATTCTTCTCATTTCTTATTCCTCCTAAAAATATAAAAAACCCCTGTCCACAAAGGGACAAGAGTTAAATTTCTTGTATTTCCACCCTAATCACACCTTGAAATTTAAATTTCAAAATGTCACTAAAATCGATTATAACGTAATCACCGATAAAGCTTACTATAGTTTATCTTCAAAAATAGAATTCAATATGCTACTCTATTACATTTCAGATTCCTAGGTTCAGCACATAGCTCAAAGGTGGTTTTCAGTCATCCATACCTAGAAATGCTTTCAGCCAATGGCACTTCCTTTCTTTTAGCTGGGTCTAACTTATTCTTCCTTTTCAAAGCCTTTTCATATAATATAATGTAAATTTGTTATAAGTATACACAATAGTATTGTAATAGTCAATGACTTATTAATATTTTTTTTATGCTGAAGATATTAGGAATATATTGGAAATAAATTTATCTTATTTGCTAATATACCTCTGCTTTGGGCTTCTAGGTTTATCAGGTATAGTTAACATTATTATATTTTTTTCTATAAGTGGTGTTAAAATCTCTTTTCTAAAATACTCTCTATTTTTTAGATTTAAATAATCCATTATTTCTTGGTTAGTTCTTGGCTGTTTACAATATTTTATTAACTGCTCAATTCGTTGTTTTTTAAACTTATCTGACATTATAGCTTGCGTGGTAGCTTGCGTGGTAGCTTGCGTGGTAGCTTGCGTGGTAGCTTGAAAACTAATTTTAAAAATATCATCCTCTATAATCTGTGGTTCATAACCAAAATATAATTTTCCATACTTATGGATATTTCTAACGCCAGAACCTAATTCATCAACTAAACCCATCTCTTTGAAAAATTTAGCTATTGTGGGATTCTTAGGGAAGGGTGAAAAATTATCGGGGTCGATAACTCCATGTCCATGAGGTTTATTACTATTTTCTGTATATATTATATCTTTACCTATAACAAGCTTAGCTGGATAAGGATTCCCATAATCTCTATGTATTAGTATATTGGAAATTACTTCTCTAAAAATTTTATCCCTGATACTTATCCTAATATCCCCTTCCAAATAAAAAGTATCTGGCAAATGTTTATTTACAAAGGACAGTAATCTATCATAACTTTCAATTAAATTAGTGCGAATGTCATCTCTATCATCATATCTGTCTAAATTTACCTTTCTAAGGATAGCATCTGTTTTAAAGTAAGGTATAACCGACATAATTACTTCATCTCTGCCAAGTAACAAAATGGATGCTAATGTAAATCCCTCTATGTTATTTTTGTAGTCATGAATATAAAGTCCTGCACTTTTTAAAAGTTCCATGTCATCCATACTCTTCCAAGGATGATTAGCTACCCTTATAGAAGCCACTTTCCTTGCTCTTCCTATAAGGTCTTCCCTTAAATCACCAAGATTAACGTATTGATATACAGTATTTTCAATATAAGTTGTTTGCTTTCTCTGATAAAGAGCAGCTACTTGATTTGTATGATCTGTGATGATTATATCACCGTCTTCATTTCTATCGTATATTTTACCATTACATCTATGAACTTGTGAACTTTCAGGTATAAAAATGTAGAGTATGGTTTTATTATTAATAGTGAATTCTTCAATATTCAAATAATATGTAGGGTTTATTTTATTACCATTATTCATAACAGTAATAAAATCCTTTTTAATCTGATCTATTGACTCTGAATCTACTCCAATAATTTCTCCACCATCTTTTACACCTAAAAAGATTTCACCGCCACTTCTATTTAAAAAGGCACAAACAGTGTCAAAGACATCTTTGTTCAATTTATTTTTACTCTCTTTAAATTCCACATTAAGTCCTTCACCTTTTTTAATTGTTTCAATTATTTTTTGGATCATACTTCCACCTTCTCTCTGAATAGCTATTATCTTAGTATTACCCTAAAAACTATAAAATAGGCGCATTGACTCATTAAATTCACCCCATGGGAACACTCAGTAACATATTTGAAAATTCATGTATAAAGTCCTGATATTAGTATTAATCACTCTGTAACCTTTGTTGTTTTCTTCAAAATATCATCAATGTTTAGCCCTAGAGAACTTTGGATTTCTTCGTTTACTTGTTTACATGTTTCTTTATATTTTTTATAATCCTCGCTGAGTATTTCTAAATACTCACAAAAATATTAGTTATTCTTTAATCTAACTATATATGTATACCTAGGGTTCAAGTCAATAGTTTTTAGTACTTTTGAAGAGTTTACTTTTTTGCTATATTGGATAATAATTTATCACAGTCATTCTGATCATTGTATTTGAATTGTTTATATATATGTGCGGTTTAGATGCATCAAAAACAATTGAGTCTCCAGATTTTAAAATATTTTTTTTATTATCAGTTTCTAAAATAAGTTCTCCATCAAAAACCAGTATATATTCTTTTTCATTCTCACCATGAGAGTCTGAGGTGTAGGAACTTTGTGGGTCAAGTTCCACAGTAAATAGTTCAAAATTTCTTTCTCTTTCAATAGAAAAAGAGCAGAAAATTCTATATTTACCATCCTCACTTTGCTGCCTTATAGTGCTATCTTTTTTCACTAACATAGTTTTACTAGTAGGTTCATCTATTAGAGCAGTATATGGAACTTTAAGCCCATTTGCTATTTTCCAAATTATATTTATAGTGGGATTTGATTGGCCTCGTTCAATTTGTCCAATCATAACCTTGCTTACACCTGAAAGTGTAGAAAGATCGCTTAAACTTAGTTTTCGATCACTTCTAAGTCTCCTTAGATTTGAACCAATTATATTTTTTAATTCCATTCTAATTCACCTCTTGACAAATATAACGTACAGTTGTATAAATATAGTATATTAAAATATAACGTACATTGAGTATATTATAGCATACGTTTTATATTTGTAAACATTTGAGGTGGTAATGTGGCTGAGCAAAATAAAATTTATTTAAACAAAAATTCTTTTAGAAGCGGAGTTAGAGACTGCATTCCAACTTTATTTGGATATTTAAGCATAGGATTTGCCTGTGGTGTAGTAAGTAAATCTTGTGGCATGACGATTTTAGAAACAGTAGCTATGAGTACTTTTGTGTATGCTGGTTCTTCTCAATTTATTGCCGCTAGTATGATAATGTCTTTTGCTTCCGCCCCCAGTGTAATTATAACAATTTTTTTAGTTAATCTTAGGCATTTGCTTATGAGTGCATCAATAGCTCCTAAGTTTAAAAATAATTCACTGCTTAAAAACTTTACAATAGGTGCACTTTTAACTGACGAAACTTTTGCACTGGCTTCATCAAAATCAAATAATAAAGAGAACATTGGCTACAGATGGATGATGGGAATAAACTTAACTGCCTACGTAAATTGGATTTTAGCAACTTTTATTGGTGCCTATTTTAGTAGCTTGATTTATGATTATAAGAAATTTGGACTTGATTTTGCACTTACAGCAATGTTTATTGGACTTTTAATTTCCAGTGTAAAAGAAAATTCTAAAATTAAGCAATCATTACTTATTATAGTTTCATCCATTTTAGCTTTAATAATCTCTATTAAGTTTTTTTCTGTAAATACCGGAATTATGATAGCAGCCATGTTTGGAGCTTGCATAGGGGGACTAACAGAAAAATGAATATACATATTTGGTACATAATCATGGGAGGATGCGCAGTAACATTACTGCCTAGGGTACTTCCAGTAATGCTAATTTCAAAGATTAATTTAAATGATAGAGTAGTTAAATTTTTAAAATATATTCCAATTTCCATTTTAACTGCACTTGTAGCTTCAGAGCTATTAATTTCAGATAATAAATTTTCAATGAATAGCCCTCTTTTCATTGCCGCAATTATTACTGCTATAGTTGCAGTTAAAAAGAACAATTTGCTACTAACAGTAATAGTAGGAGTACTATCCATGACAGTTTTAAGACTTATGTTATAATTTTAAGGAGACTAATATTAATTATTTGAATATACTTCATTAATCATAACAAATCTATAACCATTTTTCTTTAAAGCAGGCAAAACATATTTTAATGCTTTAATTGTTTTTAATGGAGAGTTTTTCGCACCTCTCCCATCATGTAATAAAATTATGTCTCCAGGCTTTACTTTTTTTATAAGTCTATTTTTAATATAATCTACGGTTACCCACCTACTCCAATCCATAGCGTGTATTGACCATAACACAATTTTCAAATGATTTATTTTAGCACAATGAAATGTTACTGGATTAAAGATTCCCCAAGTAGGTCTGAAAAATTCAACCTTTAACCCAAGTCCATTCATGATCCTTAATGATTTTGAAAAATCTTTTTCTGTTTTGTTTGGAAGTTTAAAAATATCATTTGTATGTTTATAAGCATGTAGTTCAATGTAATGACCATCTTCTTCAATACGTTTAATTATGCTTGGATATTTTCCTGCTTTTTCTGCAAGAACAAAAAACGTACATTTTACATTGTTTTGTTTAAGTACGTGAAGAAGCTCTAAAGTGTATCTTGGATCAGGTCCATCGTCAAAAGTTAGTGCAATTATTTTTTCTTTTGATGAAACTTTTTTTATTATTTTATTTGAAAACTTTCTATAATATAAATTTGGTACTATTACATAAGTTATAACTATACATAAGATAAATAATTTCATTTTTGTCCATCCTAAAAATAATGATTAATACAAATATGCTTAAATTAAGTTTTCCACTAACTTTAATGCTGGAATATTACCACTTTCAATATCTATATTATCTAGAAAATCAACTATTTCTTCAGCACTATTAAAATTAACGTACTTCCTCTGGTCTCTTCTTATTCCCTCAAGTTTTTTATTGTTATCTTGCAAAAGTTCATAAACTATATTATATATATTCTTTGCATTATGGCAATATATTCCCAAATTATATTTTTCTGCAAAAGATGAGTTTCCTTGTTCCTGACCTGGAAGTTCTCCAGTCATTACAATGGGTACATTGCATGAAACTGCCTCCATCATAACATTAGGACTTGCTCTAGTGAACACAATATCTGAAGTAAGCATTAAGTCTTGAATATTATCTACAAACCCATAAATCTTAACTCTATCCCCAAACTTATTTGTTAATGACTGCTCCAATTTATTTTTAAGCTGTTTATTTCTTCCTGCTACAATCTTTACAGTGCAATCAAAATTTTTAAGAAGGATGTCTGCAATTTTTCTCATGTTACCAACGCCTTCACCGCCACTCATAATTAGGCAACTTAATCTTTTATCATCTTTGTTCTCTTTTAAATTTGTTACATTATTATAGTGAAATCTTGATCTTACAGGTAAATTTATAATTCTTATTTTATTTTTAGGAACTCCAAATTCTATACACTTGTCTCTAGCTTCAAGTGTTGGACTTATAATATATTCAGCTCTTTTATCCACCCAAAGTGAAGATATACTTGTAAGGTCTGCAATTAGAGTTACTACAGGTATTTTATAATTATTTTTTTCTAATAAATTTATTATAGAGCCATTAAAATTAGGGTGAACAGATAAAATTAAATCTGGCTTAATTTGTCCTACTAATTTTAGGAATTTTTCTTTTATAGTTATTTCTACTATTTCATTTACCAGTTGTGGTTTAACTGAGGATATATCCCATATAAGTTCCCATAGTCCCTCGGCCTTTCTAGTAATAAGCCCATAAGATTTTCCTATGGCCATAAGTGGTTTACCACCAAGGGAAAATCCATCCACCACGTGGATATTTATATTTTCTCTCATTGCAAATTTTTCTTGCAATGCCTCAGTTATACTCTTATGTCCATTTCCAGTATGATTTGATGAAACAATAAGAACGTTTTTAATCATAAGTTAACCCTCCTTCTCCTAGTAACATTTAATTATATATTTTTCAACATTAAAATTGTATTAAAATCATATTAATTTTGTATTAAAAATTTATAATTATATAGTTGCATATGAAAGAAAATTGGAGGAAATGTTTGTTGCCGCTAAGCTAGAGCAAAAATTCACAAAACAAACTCTATACATGCACCACCAGATTCTGAATTAAATGCTCTTATCCTTCCACCTTGTATTTCCACCAGTTTTTTAACTATGTAAAGTCCAAGCCCAGCGTTACCATTTTTAGAATTACGTGATCCATCTCCCTTATAGAATTTATTGAATAAACTTGATAAATCTTTACTACTAAATTCCTTTCCTGTATTCTTTACTGTAAATTTAATACCATCATCATATTTATCTACATTCATATTTATTTGCCCATTTTCAGGTGTATATCTAATGCTATTGAATATAATATTGTCCAGTATCCGTTCAAGTTTAATCACATCAACTGAACATGTGTTTTCATAATTTATATTTACAACAAAATCTATCTTTTTATCATTGCTAAGCATTTCATAATTTTCTTTTTTTCTCTTCATAAAGGAATATATATCTAACTCAGTAGTGCAAATCTCTATATTCTGATTTTCTAGTTCAGCGGCATAAAGCATCTCTTTTATAAGTTCTGATCCCCTATTTGTATTTTCATCTATAACATTTAAATATTTAATTAACTTTTGTTCTTCTTTATAATTTCCATCTAAAAGTGATTCAACATATCCCTTTATAATTGAAAAAGGTGTTTTAAGATCATGTGCAAGTGCTTCCACCATTTCCTGCCTTTCCTGTTCTATTCTCCACTGAGCACGTAAGGAATCCTTAAGCTCAGACTTCATTTCATTAAAACCCTGGCACAACTTTCCAAGCTCATTATCAGCACTGTAATCTATATTAAAATCAAGGTCCTTTTGTTCAATCTTTTTAGACGCATCAATAAGCATGTTCACTGGCTTACTTATATTCCGTTCAAATTTTTTGGAGAAAACCCCTGTAAATACTGCTATATAAATAAATGGAGAAAAAATAATCACAATATACAATGGTATTATCCAGATTTTGTCCAATGAACTCATATAATGATTTTTTAGTGTATATGATAAGGAAACGGCTCCAACTGCTTTACCCTCTGAATCCAATATAGGAATAATTTTAATATATTCATTCCCAATTGAGATATCAGTGTTTATTTTAGTATATAGCTCCTCTTTACTATTTATTATTTTATCACCAGTTCCATATATTATATGCGCATTTTCATCTAAAACTTGATATTTCATTCCTTGGGTGGGAATAACCTTATCAAGAGATATTTTTTCCTTAGGATTTAAAATAACTATACCGTGTTTTTTTATGTAGTTTTTTATATTCGGAATTTTCTTTTCATAGTAGTTGGATGGATACATCTTTTTATATTGAATCATTCCATAAATAACAAACCCAGTACAATATGTAACAATTGTGGCCATTATACTCGTTACAATAATTAGTATAAAGATTATTCTAAATTGCGTTCTTAAAGGTTTTTTCTCTAGCATTTGTTACCTCCCAAAATGTAGAAAAAGTTTCTCATAGTATTACTTAATTTTTTCAAAACGGTATCCTATACCCCATGCAGTGGAGATATATTGAGTACTAGCGTCTATTTTTGCTAATTTTGCCCTGATCTTTTTCACATGTTCTGTTACCGTAGAATAATCACCCTCAGCATCATATCCCCAAATATGCTCATATATTTGTTCTTTAGAAAATACCTGTCCTGGATGTAATGAAAGAAGTTCAATTATATCAAATTCCCTTTTTGCAAACGCTACAGCTTCATTATTAATTTGCACCTCACGACCTTTTAAATTTATTGTGAGATTTCCAAAATTAATTAGAACTCTTTTCCCAGTATCGTTAAGAAAAATCGCCCTTTTTTCTCTCCTTAGATGAGAATCAATTCTTGCCATTAGTTCTTTAATGCTAAATGGCTTTACTATATAGTCGTCTCCACCTAAAGCTAGTGCTTTTACCTTATCTGTCTCAGATTGTTTTGCACTTAAAAATATTATAGGGCATTGTACCCTATCTCTTATATTTCTGCAAACATCATATCCGTCCATGCCTGGCATCATTATATCTAGTATTATAAGTTCCGGCATTTTCTTTGCTTTTTCTAAAGCATCATCTCCATTAGAGGCGCTGAAAACAACATGGCCTCTACTTTCTAAAGAATCCTTTAATAGCGATATAATGTCTTCTTCATCGTCTACTATCAAAATTTTACTCATTATAATATACCCCCCAACTTCTAGCTAGGCATCATCAATCATATGATTTCCTGCCTTCCCACTTGTTAAACCATATTAATCCTAGGGCTAATATGAGTATGAACGAGCTTGTCACTGGTATTATTCCCTTTATTGTTTCATGGAAAATATAAGTATGACTTTTTATACCTCCATCTGGTAAATAAAACATTTGCACCCTAGATAAACGTTCAGGCCATGACCATATAACAAATTGCCACACTTTATCTCCAACAACAGCAACTATACCTGATATAACAATTCCCGCTGATCCAAAACCAAGTGATGCACCCATGCCAAAGGCTAAACTTAGCCATAGATTAAAACCTAGCAATGGAATTGTCCCTATCTCAGTAAGTAATGCAGCCCTAATAAAAATCATCCATGATACTTTTATATTCATAAATAAAGCTAATCCAAATACAAGAACAAATGTTGCAATTATAATACTTGCTGATGTAAATAAAATTAGCATTATAAGTTTCCCAAGATACAAACTTACCCGTGATAATTCACACCCTAAAAAACCATTAAAACTTCCAGCCAATTCTTCTTCATATATAATAAATCCTGAAATTAATCCTACCACAATTGGTATAACCATTGTTGCAAAGGATTCAAAAAACATTTGAAATATGGATATTTGAATGGTAGGAGTTATTTTTTTTAAAGAAAAATACCATAAGAAAAATATTGAGAATATAATAGGTGCTAAAAAAACTACCCATCTCATAGGTGTACGTTTAGTCTTAAGCCACTCTGCAGATAATATTTTTAGAAATGTCATCATCGCACCTCTCTTTTATTAAACCATAATGCGGTTATACAAGTAAATACTATTAACACTATGATTGAAGCAACTATTCCAACTGGTATTACCGAAGCATTATGAAAAGGACTACCTGGTTCTAAAGGTACTCCATTTGTACCTACCCCTATAATTGGGCACATTAGTCTGGTAGCATAGCTCCATGGTACATACATCCAGTATGATTTACCTGAAGCAAAAGTTCCAGCAATAAGCCCTAAAAACCCAAGTGCCATACTTCCAAAAATACCACTCACTTTAGCTGCCCATAGCTGAAGTGGGATTATTGCAAAAGAAGTTAACCACATAATGCTGCTGCCTACCAAAATCTTAGTCCATGGGATTCCCCCCTTATTCGCAATAGGGAATATAATGATGGTTGCAACACTAAGAACTATAATAGATAATAATGAATTAATTGACATAACTATAATTTTCCCTATCCATATACGAGCTGGGGATATATTATGAACTAATAAATTTCTGTAATTTCCTGCTTTTTTTTCTTGCATCCCTGCTATTGCTACAAATAATGCTATTCCAATAGGTATAAATATAGAAGCCCATAAATTGTATACTTGAAAAATAAAATATTTCCATGGACTACACAATGCCATAAGTATAAAAAATAGAGGCGCGATTATGATTAATTTTCTAGTGAATGTCCTTTTGTATTTGATATATTCTGATTGTATTATATTTATCATTTTCGTGCCTCCCTAACAACCTTCATAAATAAGGCTTCAAGGTTTTCTTCTTGACTTATTGCTCCTTGATATCTAAGAAGTCCATCACTTATTATTCCCACATGGTCTACAATCTGAGAAATTTCTGTTAATACGTGGCTTGACACAATTACTGTAATACCTTTCTTTGGGAATGAACGAATAACTTCTCGTAATTCTTGAATACCTATTGGGTCAAGTCCATTGGTTGGCTCGTCTAGTATAAGTAACTTTGGATTACCAAGAAGCGCAATTGCCATTCCAAGCCTTTGCTTCATTCCCATTGAAAAATGTGATGACAGTTTTTTGCCCGTGTTTTTCAAATCTACTGTTTCAAGTACATCATTAATGCTGTTTTTTGATAAACCCATTAGTTTTGTATGAACCAAAAGATTTTCTTTGGCTGTAAGATTACCATATAGAGCTGGCGCTTCAATTAATGCACCTATTGATTCAAGATGTTTTCGTTCCCACTTTTCACCGCCAATTAATATTTCACCTGAGCTTGGGTGCAGAAGACCTGATATCATCTTTAATGTTGTAGTCTTTCCCGCACCATTGGGCCCAAGCAATCCATAAATAGTTCCTGTTTCCACTTTTAGTGAAACATTATTTACTGCCTGTTGCTTTCCAAAGTGTTTACATAAATTTTTTGTTTCTAAACTATATTTTTGCATTCCCTTCACCCTTCCGTAAATCATTAATTTGTGTACAATTAATAACTTACCAGGCAATTATAAAGAAAGTATAACGTTTTGGTATAAATAAAAAAATTTAGTCGTCCCAATGCCACTTGTTCCGACTAAAATGCTAGAAAAATTCTATTTTATTTCAATAACTCTATTTATGAAATCCATGCCTTCTACCACGTGAGAAACAACAATTAATGTTCCTTGAAAATCCTCATCCCTTAAAATACCTAAAATTAAGTCTCTTGTTAGAGCATCCACATTTGAAATAGGTTCATCTAAAATTATTACGTCCTTATTAGAAAGAATTACTCTTATAAAAGCTATAACCTGTGCTTGTCCACCTGAAACTCCGGAAGTATTTTGTGTGATTTCAGTGTCTAACCCTTTCGGCAATCTATTTATATACTCCACAAGTCCTAATTTTTTTATAAGTGTTTCCACATCTTCAAGTTTCTTTTCATTTTGTCCATACAATATATTATCTAAAACAGTTCCTCTAAATAAAAATATACTTTGAGATACAATTCCTATTCTTTCCCTTAAACTTTTATTGTTAATCACAGAAATATCTATATTGTTACATAATATTTTACCTTCTGAAGGAGTATACAATCCCAGTATCAGTTTTATAATTGTGGACTTACCAGAACCATTTTCTCCTTTAATAATAACTTTTTCGCCCTGATTTATTTCAAAATTTATATTATTTAGCACATTTTTTGTATTGTTTTTATATTTAAAAACTACATTTTCTAGTTTGATATTGGTAATTTTGTCATTTAGAAATTGATTTTTACCAGTATTTTCATCATCCATATCTAAAAGTTCGTAAAGCCTCTCAATACTTAGGCATACTGGTTTTATCATAGTTCCTAAACTCCCTATTCCTTGAATGCTACTAAAAACCTTAGCTATGTACAAAGAAAAAGATGTATATAATCCAACGGTAAACTGTCCCTTTAAAATCAAAATTCCTGCAACCAGTAGTACTAAAAGAGTGCCAAAATTATTAATAACCGTTATATTACCCATGAACATAATCGTGGATTTGCTTTGCTTTAAACTACTCTTTACAAGTTTAGATAATTTTTCATTAAACTTTTTGAGATGACTCTGCTTTCCATTAAGTATTTTTATATCCTCGATGCCATTGATTATCTCAAAACATTCTCCATTTAACGTTGCATTATTTTCTAACATTTCTTTTGTATTCTTCATGAAGTTACCCATAGACATCTTTGCGGCAAAGAAAAACAATGGTGTCAATATAAGAACTACTATGGAAAGCTTATAATTTATAGCAAACATTGTTACTAATGCGAGGATTGCATCAGTTAAGCTCAAAATTATACCTATGTAAGTTGGTGAAAAGATACTCCCAACAGAACTACATTCGCCTATCCTACTCTGAACGTACCCCTTCTCAGTATTGGCAAGATAACTCATTGGTAGTTCCATAACTTTATCCATTACCGAACACCTAAGATCATTAACTACTAAATTGTTAATCACAACAAACATATAATTTGAAGCGATAGAGATAACATAACGTAAAATATATAATACAGCTATTATACCAAGGTACATATAGAGCAGATTGTATCCCTTTTTCGCTATAAGCACCTTATCCATAATAATTCCGATTATATACGGAACCGGCGTGGAAACAATTGAACCTAATAACATACCTATAATCCCTGCCACAAAAATCAACCTGTGCTTTTTTATATACGGCCTCAGCTTTAAAATACTACTTAGTTTACCCATATTTACTATTCCTTTCTAAATTTATTACGTATATAATGATTATAAAGCATTACCTAGGGTAACGGTCAAGCTTTATATTGGAGTGAAGATGATGAAAATAAACGAAGTTGCAAAAAAAACAAACTTAACAAAAAAAGCTATAAGATTTTACGAGCAAAAAGGACTTATAACACCTTCAATAGATTATGAAAATGGATATAGAGATTATAATATTAATGACATGAAAAAACTATTTCAAATTACATTATTTAGACAATTAGACTTATCCATTAAGGATATACAAGCTCTATATGAAAATCCACACAGCTTAAATAAACTTCTAGAAGACCATAAGTCTAGACTTGAAACTGAGATAAATAGAATGGAAAGAAATAAGAATATACTTAACCTTATTTTAGAAAATAAATATGAAAACACTGAAGAGATAACTGCCAATTTAAAGCTTTTAAGTTACAAAATTAATTTGGATGACATCCAAAAATCTGGTTACATAAAAAAAGAGCTTCTTCGTATGTTTCCTGGAACCTACGGTAAAATACTATTATTATGTTTTTCTCCATTCCTTAATATAAAAATTGATACTAAAAAGAAGGAAATTGCCTGGTTTGAAATTATAAAATATTTAGATAGCATTGATATTAATTATCCAGAAGGATTTGAAAAAATGTTTGAAAAAATGCCTGGAAATTTTCTAAATGAAAATGGTGAGAAAATTAGTACTGAGATGAATAAATTTATAAATATGTCTAGTGAAGATAAAAAAGATTATGAAATAAAAGTTCATAAATCATATGAGAAATTGCTAAATAATGATGCCCTTAGATCCTCATACATACAAAGTTCTAAAATTTATAAAACATTCAGAGAAAGCTTATTACGTAATGGTTTCTATAATGTATTTGTTAGTAATTTCATGATTTTAAGCAAAGAATATAAAGAATATCATGATTTTCTTATTGAAATAGAAAATAGAATAAGACTATCAACAAAAATAATTAACTAATTTTCATAGAAAAATCTGCTTCATCTCAGAATTTTTTCAATTTTATATTTTCTTTCAAGTTATGAAGAAGCTGTGAGGCTTCTACATAACTATCTTTAAATACTTTCTTGTAGTGGCTATAAAATAGATTCCATATATAACGCTGAAGTTTATTGTACTGGTAATTGCTGGAACTATTGTAATTCATTAATTCACTGAGCGGTGACATGGCAACGCAACTATGAATTATCCCCTGAAATATAGGAAATGACATAAGGAGATTTGATGTTGCATTTATTCATAAATAAAAAGTCATGATTACCATAATGCTAAGTTTAAAACAGCAATTTGATAGCATTGACATTTATAAAAAAAGCTTATATAATAAATACAAAACGAGACGTCATTCTATGCTTAAACTGAGGTGATACAATGGTTTATAAAAGTTCAAAAGCAACACAAGAAAGAAAAGATTTAAAAAGGAGACATATTATCTGTACTGCCATAAAAGTTTTTTCCATAAATGGGTATCATGCTACTACAGTAAAAGATGTGGTGGAAGCAGCTGATATATCAGTAGGAACTTTCTACTTTTATTTTAAAAACAAGGAAGATTTGTTTGGGATACTTTATGATGAGGTTTCAGAAGAGTTATTTAATAATGCCTTATGTGCCGCCATGGAAAACATAAATAAAGAAATCGATTTAGGTTTTAGTAGAGCAATAGCTTTCTTCTTAAAAGTTATAGAATTGAATAGTCCACTGGCAAAAATTCTGCTTATAGAGGCCGTGGGCTTAAATCCAAATTTCGAAAGAAAAAGAGCCGAGGTTACTCAAAAATATGTTAATTACACCACAGGGTATTTTCAGGAAATGCAGCAATTATCCAGTATAAGTATCCCTGATGTAAAAATATTTTCATTAGCATTTATAGGAACACTTTATAATGTAATAATGGAATGGCTTCAAACTAATAGCACAAATAGTCTTACAGACTGTGCCTATGCACTTACTATTTATAATCTTCAAGCTTTAAATATAAATTATAAAAGCGATGAAGTAAAAAAAGCCATAGATGAAATTTTAAGTAAAAATCGAGGAAAATAAAGGGGCAAAAGAATATGCGAAAAATGTTAAAAATTCGTTGGGTTTTGTTAGCTATATGGGTAGTAGTTACTGTTATATTTGCTTTAAACCAACCTAACCTAAAGCAAATATTAAACCAAAAGGGTCAAGCTACCATTAGTGAAGATTCACCATCCCTACTTGCAGCTGATATGATAAATAAAATGGGAAACTCAAAGGGAGATACCGCAATATTTGTTTTCAATGATCCAAATAGGATATCTGAAGCCGGTATGAAAGATATCCAAAAGGGTATAGAAACCCTACGTAACCGTAAATCCTCACTAAAAATAAATAATATAGTAGATCCTTTTAGTACTCCTGATGCTAAAGATCAACTTGTTTCAAAAGATGGTACTACATTAATAATTCAAGTTACTTATGACAAAGGAACTAGAGATAGTGAAACTATAATAAATGGATTTAAAGATGCTGTAAAAGGTGTTAAAACAACTCACTATATAACAGGTGCACTAGCCATAAATAATGATTATTTAGCTGCTACAAATAAAGGTGTTTCAAAAAGTGCAATTTTAACCGTTATATTTATATTATTGGTACTTATAATAATGTTCCGATCTGTAGTTACACCTTTTATATCCCTATTCGCAGTTGGAATTGCTTACCTATGTTCTTTAGGAATAATAGGAATTTTAATAAATGTGTTTAACTTCCCAATAACCAGTTTAACTCAAATGTTTATGATTCTGGTATTATTTGGTATAGGCACAGACTATAACATACTCCTATTTAATAGATTTAAAGAAGAATTAGGTCATGGATTATCTATTGAAGATGCAATTGTTACTACTTATAAAACTGCTGGAAAAACAGTGTTCTTCAGTGGACTGACAGTATTTATGGCTTTTGCTAGCCTTAGTTTTGTACAATTTCCAATTTATCGTTCAGCTAATGCTGTAGCTATTGGAATAGCTGTACTTTTATTAGAACTCTTAACTTTAACACCTATTCTAATGAAACTTATTGGTGGAAAATTATTTTGGCCTTCACATGATTCCTCAGGTCACAAAGAGAGTAAAGTATGGGCAAATGTAACTTCAGCTTCTGTAAAGCATCCTGCAATATCTTTACTAATAGTTGCTGCTATTATAACCCCAGTGATATTGTTTAATACCACAAAGTTATCCTTTGATAGTCTTAAAGATTTAAGTCCTGATACACCTTCAGTAAAAGGCTTTAACTTAGTTTCAGATAAATTTGGCAGAGGAAAAGCTATGCCAACTACTATTGTACTAGAAAGTAAAACCCCAATGGATAACAATAAATCCTTAGCAGTTGTTGATTCATTAACAAAAAAACTAAAAACATTAGATGGAGTTAAACAAGTTGCCAGTGTAACTGAACCAAAGGGAGACCCAATAGACAGTTTTTATACAAATACTCAAACTAAAACTGTGGTAACGGGACTTGGTTCTGCAAATGATGGTGTTAGCAAAATAAACGATGGTTTAAAGAAAATCGGCACTAGTCTTAATACCCCTGATTTTTCTGGTGTTAAAGATCTTGCCAGTGGTACCGGAACTCTTGAGACTGGTATTGGATCAATTACTGATGGCCTTACTAAAATTGATGCTGGTATAGATCAAGGAGCTGATGGTGCTGATAAACTTACCGCTGGTATTGCAGGAGTAAAAGCTGGTGTAGCTAGTCTAAATGCAGGTTTACAAACAATATCAGATAGTATGTCTGAAGTTCAATCAGGTTATGTTCAGCTTGGCCAGGGTTATAAGTCCATAATAGATACTTCTGGACCGGTAGTGACCCAAATCAATGGTTCAATTGACTCAATAAATGCTACAATAGACTTAATTAGCGCTAAACTCCCCCATGATCCGGATGTTGCCACACTAAAAGGACAAGTAAAAGGTCTTTCACTGTTACTGAATGGCGTGTCACAAAATATCGACAAATTAAATGGTAATTATGCTAAATTAAATGACGTACTTGCTAAATTAAATGTTTATTTAGAACAAAGCATAGAAGCTACCGGTCCAAATTCTAAGTTAGTAACGGGATTAGCTCAACTTGAAACAGGTGAAGCTGGTCTAGCTTCAGGACTTAGACAAGGAAGCGCAGGTCAAAAAACTGTAATTTCTAGTATGGCACAATTAAAGGCTGGAGCTGGAAAAATCAAAGCTGGTCAAGATACTCTTTACACTGGTCTTAGCGCTCTAAGTGGTGGAATGGCACAACTTAAAGATGGTATAGGCAAAAGC
>Ga0255362_1000069_pt1 | contig 27553 bp, 24 predicted proteins | sample GFST75r2metaG_FD_186000 | JGI IMG/M metagenome (GOLD analysis project Ga0255362, IMG submission 186000)
CGGATTCTACAATAACATTGGATTGGGATAATATGAGTATTTTCATGGAAAAAATGGCGGAATATGCATATGGAGCTGTTAAAAATAAGAAGGGGAAGGTGGGGTACATTAACTTCCTCATTGACATAACCCCTGATTGTGACTGTGTTCCATGGAGTGATGCAGCATTAGTTCCAGATATTGGAATTTTAGCATCATTTGATCCCGTTGCTCTGGACAAGGAGAGTTATGATTTAATCAACCTACAAATGGGGTTTAAAAACTCGATGCTTCACCGTAATTATGAGAAAGGGGCTGATAAATTCCGGGGTGTATGGGGGAAGGTGGATGGTGGCTTAATATTAGAATATGCAGAAGAGTTAGGAATGGGTGTAATGGATTATGATTTAATTCCAATTTGAACAGTATTTGATTTAATATTTTATGATTTAGAAGTTCAAAATTCTTTTTATAATAATTTGTAAAGTTTCTACAGAGGAAAAAAATTAGATATTTATTTGTTTTTATTATTTTTAACAAAATTAGTTACACAAAATGAGGTATGATAAAATATTATGAGGGCCCGTATTCCTGAGAGTTCTAATATTTGGATGAGCACCAAAAGGTTGGAAACCTTGGTGGATGGTATATTTGCAATTGCCATGACATTACTAGTTTTAACTTTAACTGTCCCCCAGATACCTTATCCAGCCACTAATGCAGCAATATTAAACAGTTTATCCAATATGTTACACAATTTTTTACCTAAGCTCTTAGTTTCATCTTGCTGGCAATATTTTGGCGGATAAATCATTCACAATTTTATCTCATTAAAAAAAACCAATCTAACACTCTTATGGATAAATATTATCTGGCTAATGTTCGTGGCATTAATTCCTTTTTCCTCTAAATTTAGTTGGTCATTATGGCTACCTTCAAGTACCCATGATATTCTTTAATTTAAACTTGTTTATCATTGGAGTATTATATGGCCTAAACTGGTATTATGCAGATAGAAAAAATTTCATAGATGAAAGTGTAGATCGAAAGACAATAAATTATAACTAAAAACTTAACTTAACACTTCCAACATTAGCTTTAATTGCAATTGCTTTAACCTTTATAAATCCTAATTATAGTACGTTGGTTTATTTTGCAATGTTCTTCATCAAGAGAGCGGTTTAAATTAAAGAATTTTTTATACTGTAGAATATTTTTTAAATTTCTAAGTTAATCGATTATAACAATTTTTCTATATTTTTTCTTCAGTAGAAATTTTTCTAAAGTAAAGGAATAAATATAAAATTAAAATATTATATCAAGAATCTCTTTTATATTCTTAACAACAAAATCAGCTGCGTCATAAACCTTCTGGGGAACATCCTCTTTTTGTTGAAGTGTTAAAACTCCAACATCTGCCTCTTCAATTGCAAGGATATCATTAGCGCTGTTACCTACCATCATCACTTTAAAATTTTTCTTAAGTTCCTTTACGATTTCTCGCTTTCGGCGTGAATCGGCGGTTCCAAAAACATTTTCTTTTGGAATATTTATAAATTTGGCAAGTTCTTCTAATGAGCGTGTTCTATCTCCTGAAGCAACATATATTTTTATACCTCTATTTTTTAGTTCCTTTATCACAGCAGGGACTTCTTTAAAAATCTTTCCACCAGCAGTTATGGTGAATTCAATTTTTCCTAAATCTAAATTCATTATGAAACCTGATCCACTACATATTTGAACGTTATAGCTTTTTTTTATAACGGCTTTTATAGTATCCTGGATATCAGATACCATAGCATTATCCTCTTTTATAATTTCCAGTAAATCTGCTTTATCAATACCATGGGCGGAATAACTAACATCAAACTTGACTTTATTATTTTTAATGAAGTGATGAATAGTCTGGTCTGAATTTGCATTAATTATACATTTTGAGGGATCAGTCTGCAAAACAACAAGCGCTCTATTAATATCATAATCGACAATATCTATTGAGCTTATATCGTCACATATGGTGCCAGTTTTGAGATTTTTAATGGCTCTGTACCTTTTAATAAGAGTACCGGAGTTATCAAATACGACAGATTTCATATTTTCACTATAATTAATATGGTTGGAATAAACTTAAAATATTATGTGGATATTATTTTTAAAAATGTTATATCATAAATAGTTAAAATAGAGAATTAAATTATGCAGTTGAGAGTTTATAATGAAATAAAAGCCTAATATTATTAAGAAACTCCATTTATTCTCATAATTATCTTATAATGATTGTATGTCACGATTTTAGATCCGCTACTTGTGAATAAAGATACCATATATACTAGCTAAGATCCGCCGACCAGTGTCTCTCTAAAAATCCTATAAGTCCAATAATGATGACTAGAGTTAATTTCAGTTAAATGACCTAAAACTACTAAAGGTCCAGTTATGAAACCTTTTTTTAACGAATCGGATATTGTAATTATTAAGTTTAAAATTAATTAATTAATATTAATACTTAGGATTATAGGAATTTATTTTATAATTTAGTAGATGATTTAAATTCAAAAAAGAAGGTATTTAATGAATATATCGTTTTTAATTTAAGATTTTAATCATTCGTTTTAGAAATCTGAATGCTATTTTCAAGACACTTTGATATTTGATTATTTTAAACTCTTCATATGAAGATTTAAGTTTATAAGAATAATTGTTTATTCTAGGAAGTTAATCTTTTGGCCTACTCCATTTTTCATGGCTTTTTGGTAGATATTCCAGGCTGTAACTATATCCTGAACAGCCAAACCGGTGGAATCAAATACTGTGATTTCTTCATCAGATTCTCGTCCTGGTTTATCACCATTTACGATATCCCCGATCTTGGCGTAAACATCGCTTTTTCTGATAAGACCTTCATGAACCGGAATGTTTATTTCACCACTGTGACTAGCTTGATCCCAGCAATCAATAACTACTTTAGCTTTCTCCAATAAATGGCTTTCTAATTCCTGTTTACCCGGAGCATCAGCACCCATGGCGTTAATATGAGTTCCATTAGCTACCCATTTCCTTTTAATTACAGGAACACGGGCGGGAGTAGTAGTTGAAATTACATCAGAACCTATAATTGCTTCTTTTATGGTGTCAACAGCTTTTGCATTTATTCCAAAATTATCAGTTATCATTTTAGCGAAGTTTGCCCTATGTGTGCAGGTTCGGCAGGAAACCTTCACTTCTTTGATGTCCATTACTTCTTTGATTGCCATCAATTGAGTAAATGCCTGCATACCTGCTCCGACCAATCCTAATATTTCAGAATCAGCTCTAGCAAGGTATTTAGTTGCCACCCCTCCAGCAGCACCGGTTCTCATGTTAGTGATCCAGGTTCCATCCATCACTGCCACAGGGAAGCCTGTTTCAGGATCTACTAATTCTATGAGTCCCATAACAGTTGGTAAATTAAATTTTCTTGAATTATTCGGATGTACATTGACGTTTTTCACTCCTGCTTGATCCAATCCTCTGATGAAGCAAGGCATTATTCGTAGATCTCCTTCATATTTTTTGAAGAATAAATATTTTTTAGCAGGCATTTGTACTTTACGATGCGCATGATAGGAATAAGCGGTTTCTACATATCCTATAATTTCTTTCATATCGCTAAGTTCTTTTATTTCACTTTCTTTAAGGAGAAGAGTTTCAAACATTTAGGATCACCTCTAATTATTTTTATCTTTACGATACTATTTTTACTTTTATATACATGGTTAAATAAAATTTGCTCTTGTTACATAAACTATCACATTATATGAACTAGAAAATGTCATCTTTTGGCTTAGAAGTTATAAGATTAAAACAATTTTGATTATAGGAAATACAGTACTATCTCGATTAATAAAAACTTTCAGAAATAGCTAAAGTACTTTTTAACGTATTACATCAATATTCACATACATACTAACCGCAAATAAGTTCCGGCTAGGAGTAGGAGTATCAGAAGGAATAGTAAATAAGTACATTAATCAATTATATCTCAGATTCCTGGAATAATTTGTAATAATTACAATTTTTTCATACGAAAAGCTTAAAAATAATCGTTTTTACTAAATTAATAAACGGGGCTTTTACTTGAATAATAATCCGAATTTAATAGATACGTTAAAAAAATCAATTAAAGATGAAAAAGAGGTCAAAAATTCTGAATTTATCATCGCTATTGTAATTAATATAATCTTCCTTTACATCTTCAATAATCTTTTAAACTGGCATATCAGTTTCATAACCAACAGTTTTCAGGATGTTTTATGGATAATAAACCTTACATTGACCTTTACTATTATTGTTAATGCTCTTTACCTATTTTATCAACCAAAATGGTTACGTGATTCTGTACAAATAATAATTAATATTCTAGGATTTCTGGTGGTTTATTTTCTATATGCAGTGTATCCATTTAAATTTAGCCAAGTATTCATCTCTTACGGGTTAAAATTAGTTTTAATACTTATTATGATAGGTATAATAGCGGCTACTATTTATCAAATTATGCAATTAATTTTAAGAATATATTTAAAACTTCAGAAATAAATTTCAGATTAATAGGTGATAAACAGAAAATATTTACATAATATAACAATATTTTAACATCTCAAAAGGATTTTTTTGCCTCTTAAAGAACATTTTTTTTTCAGGGCCACATTTTTAATTATTTAGAATTTTGTAAGTAGATGAAATATTTAAGTTTCATCTAAAATTCACCCATCCGATTATTCGATTTCTTGGATAATAAGGTTTCTTTTAATTTATTTTATCATCAAAACATTTTGATATTAATTTTTTTTCTTTCTAGAGTTTTAAGGATCATATTTTCATATAATGAAATTGTTTTTCAGTTATTATGATGAATAATAAAAAAATTTAGATGCCATGGAACTCATATATTATAGATATCAAATAGTTTAGGGTTAATATGGAGTGTTAAATGATTTTCAATAAAAGTAATTATTTTAAGTTCATAACATTTATCAAGCTTGGTAAACCACATTTAGCCGGAAGTTTATTTTTTTATTTTTCTATAGGCGCTTTACTCGCTGTTTTATTCAATGCACCATTTGTTTTAAGTAAATTTATACTGGGATGGATTATTATATTTTTATCAGGTTGGGCGGTTCATTATCATAATGATTATCATGATTTGAAACGGACCATTATACTACACCCACCCCCATTTCTGGAGGCAGTGGAATACTGGTTGAACATCCTGAATGGAGGGAATCGTCAAGATTAATGGCTCTTATACTTATCAGTTTAGCTAGCATTCTTTCTATAGTCTTTACTTTGATCTTTTCCTATTCATTTGCATTTGTCTTATTTGTTATTATGGGTAACATTTTAGCCTGGTTTTACGCAGCTCCCCCTATTAAATTATCTTATCGTGGATTAGGAGAATTTGGAAATACTGCTATTGCATTTCTATTTCCAGCTATGGGTTACTGGAGTTTGATGGGAACTTTAAATCTTCCATTCTTTATATTCGTTATACCACTGTTATTTTTACAAATGATATTTACAAACAGCGTGGAAATTCCGGACATGGAGGGCGATAGGAAGGGTGGTAAAATGACATGGATTGCATCTAAAGGCCGAGGATTTGGCTTTAAATTAATTGCAATTTCTGGATTATTCGCTACAATTTCATTTCTTATTATCCCATACACTGACCTATTTCCTTCTAACATAGACTTCCGAGTAATTGCAATTATATCATTAATTCCTCTGAGTTTAGGAATTATAGGATTAATCAAAAACCCTTTAGATAAAGCATCTGCCACTAAAATTTGTGTTTATAACTTGGCATCCATTATAGTTGCAGCATTTTTAATAAATTGTTATTTCGTTTACCTGCTGATTCCATCCAATATTTAAAACACTAATTCTATAGGAATTTTAATATGTATTACAACCTTGATACTCTTAAAAAAATCATCAGTTTAGGAAGACCTCAAATTTTAGTTGGTAATTTCCTCCTTTTTAGTATGGGGGCTATGCTTGCTATTTTATTTAATGCAGAATTTGTTTTAAGCAAATTTATATTAGGTTATTCAATTTTATTTACAGCTCATCTAGCAGTTCATTATAGTAATGATTATTTTGATGTTAAAGTGGATAAGTACAATGAATCAAACGCTATTTCGGGTGGTGGTAGGGGAATACTAGTTAAAAATCCTGAGTTAATGGGATTATCAAAAGTTTTATCCGTTTCTCTTTCAACTTTATCTCTTGCTATTGCGGCAATTTTTACAATTATATTTAGCTATCCACTTTCTTTCTTCTTATTCTTCCTATTTGGAAATCTTTTAGCATGGTTTTACACTGCTCCTCCAATTAAATTAGTTTATAGGAGATTAGGAGAAATAGCTAATATAATTGCAGTTATTATATTTTTAGGTGCAGGCTTTTTTACTTTAATGGGAACTTTAACTATCCCATTCTGTATTTTTGCAATTCCAGTCATATTTTTACAAATAATTTTCATTAATAGTTTTGAAATTCCTGACATGGAAGGAGATAAAATAGGAGGTAAAATCACTTGGATAGTAACATGGGGCCGTGAATTTGGTTTCAGACTTATAACACTTTCTGGATTTTTAGCCACCATATCCTTCCTGTTAATACCGTTTACTCATCTATTTCCTTCAAGTTTAGATTTTCGAGTCCTTGTGATTATATCTTTAATTTCACTTAGCCTCGGAATCGTAGAATTAATAAAAAAACCTTTCGATAAAGAATCAGCCATTAAATTTGCAACCATCAACGTGGCATCTTTATTTATCATTTCTATTTTAATTGATGGTTACTTCATCTATATATTGAGATAAAATTGAATGTGCAAAATAAACTGATTATTTTACATTCTAATAATTTTAAATATAATTTATATTAATATTTGTAAAAGAAGAAGAATTTTACAAATTTCAAAATTATTATACTACATTTATATAATGGAGTTTGAGTTATGAACATCTTGGATAAATTGGAATCAATTAAAAATCATGAAATCACCGCAGTGGATAATTTAGATCTATTCTGCCAGACAATAGAGAAGAATAACACTAAATTAAATGTTTTTCTCGAAACAAAAATGGATGAAGCTCATAATATTGCCGAGAAAATAGATTCAAAAATTAATGAAGGCGAAAAAGTGGGAAAATTGGCTGGATTAGTGATTGGAGTTAAGAGCAATATAAATGTAGAGGATTTTCACATTACTGCTGCTTCCCGCACCCTTGAAAACTATTTAGGAAGTTATAATGCATCTGTGGTCGAGAATATAAGAGATGAGGATGGTATAATTATTGGAGTTACTAATATGGATGAATTTGCAGCGGGTAGCTCTACTGAAACTTCTTATTTTGGATGTACTCAGAATCCCGCTGCACCTGGAAGGATACCGGGAGGATCTAGTGGGGGTAGTGCGGCGGCCGTTGCAGCTAAAATGTGCGATTTGAGTATTGGTTCAGATACGGGAGGATCTATTAGGAATCCTGCTTCACATTGTGGAGTAATGGGATTTAAACCAACATATGGTGCGGTTTCAAGGCAAGGATTACTGGATTTGGCTATGAGTTTTGATCAGATTGGATCATTTGCTTCTGAAGCTGCTGGAATAGCATTGATGTTAGAGACTATAATGGGTTTTGACTATAAGGAGTGCACAACTATTGATTGGGATGTGCCAGAGTTTACCAAAATGATTGTTTCTGATGAAGAAAGTTCACTGAAAGGTATGAAGTTAGGGTTGGTAAAGCAATTCTTTGAAGTATCTGATGATGGTATTGTTGATATGATTGAAGAATCAATCGATAATATGGAGGAGAATGGAGTTGAAGTAGTTGAATTAAGCTTCGATTATATTGATTTATGCTTACCTACTTACTATTTAATAAACTATGTTGAGTTTTTTTCAGCCACCCGTAAATATGATGGACGAAAATATGGTCATCGCATTGAAGAAGTGTGTGGTGATGAAGTTCTGCGTAGAATTCATACAGGTTCCTACATTAGTCAGAAGGAGTTCAGTGGAAAATATTATAAAAAAGCACTTCAGGCTAGGTCTCTCATAAGAAAGGAGATCACAAAGCTTCTTAAAAATGTAGATGCCATAGTAGGACCCACAGTGCCTAAATTACCTCATAAAATTGGTACTTCACTGGAGCCTATGGAAATGTACGCTTATGACATCCTTACAGTGATAGCAAACCTTGCGGGAATACCTGCAGCTAGTGTTAAAGCGGGTGAAGTTAACGGAATTCCAGTGGGACTGCAATTTCAAGCTAAACCTTTAGATGATGATAAGATAGTGCAGCTTATGGCGGGATTCGAGCAAATAAATAAAATTTAAAATAAGATTTGGTAAATACAAAATTTTGAGCTAAAAAAAAATGTAAGTTTATTCGTAAAATTCACATATTTTATTTTTAAAGAATTATAAAATAAATTATTTTTTTTTAATGAAAATTAAAGTGAAAGAGATGAAAATAGGTATTTTATATGTAAAGGGTGCCCTGCCGCTTTTTGAAGATTTTGGAAATTTACCTACTCATATTGTAAATGAATATGGCATGGTAAATGGTGTAAAGGCCCATAAAACATTGGATGGGCTTATAATACCTGGGGGTAGTATAATGGAATCAGAGAGTATAGGACCAGATATCCGGGCTGAAATTTATGAAATGGCGAGAAATGGGTCTTTTATTTTAGGGATATGTTCTGGATTTCAGTTGCTAGCAAATAAGACTGATATTGGTCGAAGATCAGCATGCCCCATTGAAAAGGATGGGTTAGGGATTTTGGATGTATCTTTCAGTCCCATGATCAGCAACGACCGTGTGGAAGCAGAAATAGTTGATGAATCTTTTTTAACCCAGGGAATGGTTAATGATCATATAACTGGTTTTCATTGCCATACTTATGGTCATATAAAAGGAGAAGCCATTCCACTCTGTTATTCAAGGATAAAAAGAATTGATTACACTACTAATCCTCAAAAAATCCTTTCAGGTGTTAAAAATGATGATGGTAATGTAGTAGGAATAATGGTCCATGCTTCATTGGATGAAAATAGGGCACTGGTTCAAAATATACTGAATTTTATAGGTGCGAATGAAAAAGACATTAAAAGTATAAGTAACGCTAACGCGGATCTAATGAGGAAAATGAAAAGTGAAATTGGTATAAACACTAATATTAATACTTATAACAATTTAAAATCACTTAAAATCCCATTGAAATCCATTGGAGCTCCTAAAACGATTATGATAGCCAGTACGGGATCTGATTCTGGTAAAACATTCATAACTACTGGGATGGTGGGTGTTTTAAGGGAAAAAGGTTACAAAACTTGTGTTTTGAAGGTAGGTCCTGATATACGGGATATAGTCCCCTCACTTTATCTTAACAAGGAGAGAATGGAGAATTTCTCTTCAATAAAGATAGATGGCTTGGGCTGGAAGGATTTAAGAATAGTTTTGAGCGACGTGAAGTTGCAAAATTATGATATAATCCTAGTTGAGGGTGTTATGAGCATATTCACTGGTATGCTAAATGAGAAAATCCCATTCTCATCGGCAGAAATCGCAATGGCAGGAAATATACCGGTCTTACTAGTTTCGGCTTGTAATAAGGGAGGAATTGAAACTGCCGCTGTTGATATTGTAGGTCACGTGAAAATAATGAGTAAACTGGGAATTAAAGTAAAAGGAGCTATTTTGAATAAAGTTTATGATAAAAAAATAGCAGATAACGCTCAAAATTATATTAAAACAGAAACTGATCTAGAATTGATAGAACAAATTCCCAAGATTAAAATCGATGAAAGGGGTAACACGCCTGAAGTGGAGATGAAACTGGATGAATTCTGTTTAAATGCAATGGAGACTGTTAATAAATACTTAGATGTGGATAAAATTGTTGAAATGGCTGATTACCCTAAATTTATTGGATATACAGATTATAAGACTATTTTAAATATATTTAATTAATAGATTTTTTATATGCATTGTTTTTGTATGACACTATCTAATTCTTTTAATGCACTTTTATATTCGACTTCTGTTATATTTCCATGGTTTAACATGGCTTTAAGCTCAAAAGCAATTGTTTTAGCTGTTACTTCTTTTTTTCTATCTTTAAGATTAGCATAACCCATACGAATAACCGGGTTTTTATCCGCTAGATCATCTAAGCTGGCGCTACTTCGTCTTGATGTTTCTGTTTTACATTGTGCACTAATTACTTCTAAGTTAACATATTTAGCATTCGTATTCAGCGGCTGAATTGCTTTAAGTGTAACTAAAGGTACTTTATCGTTAACGGCTCTGCGAAAAGTGTCAAAATTGACAGAATAACTATCCTGCAGATTTCGGGGTTTATTGTTTAGTACATGATTTAAACTATCAATGAATATATAAACTCTCCCTCCCTTTTTACCATAAATATTACCTGTTTCCGGATAGTAGGAGGTGCCTAGTTTACAAACCCATTCCTTTTTGTATTCATGATTTGTAATTGTTACATAGAATTCGTATGAGCCTGTTTCTCCTAGTTCTCTTTTTTTAATTTCGCTAATATAAATTTCGCCTGATATTTCTTCTCCACTAACTAAATCATTTAAAAATTTGGTTTGATAATCTTCAGTTTTTCCTCTACCAATAATTCCAAGATCTAGCATATAATCACCAACTCTTAGCTTTAATTATGTTAATAGATTATTGTTATGACTTTCGATTTTCAGTCAGTTTATGGGGTTTATTTATTCCCGAATGATTATTATAGAAATTAATATCATTCGAAAATATGAACATGTAAAAAAAAAAATTTATATCTAAATTTAAAATAATTGGATAAAAGCATTTTTTTATAAATAAAAAAATGAATAGAGGTAAAATTTATTAATATTTTGTTTTTAAGGCTTTCGTGGTGTTTATAGTTATTTTACTATAATTTGGATTCTTTAAATTCCATATAAGCTTCAATCACTTCAGCTCCACTTAAAAACTCTAGATTATTCGTCTTAGCATATCTCTCTGCATCGTCAGTAGTCATTGAATCCTTGGTAATGTCGTCCATCATTTCACAGCAAACAGCCACGGGGGTGACTCCCGCCATTTCCGCCAGAGCTATACTCAACTCGGTATGTCCTCTTCTTTTAAGAACATGTCCTTCTGCAGCTCTAAGTAAAGTGACATGACCCGGAGAACGGAAGTATTTACCTAAACTAGCGTAATCTCCATTTTTACATAATAATGCTAATTCTTTTATAGTATAAGCCCTATCATTATCGGTAATACCGGTAAAGGTTTTTCTATGATTTACGGTTATAGAAAACGCTGATTTTTCATCATAGGGTATGTCTGTTGGCGATAATTCTGATAGTACTGGATATTTAGCACTGGCAACATCCATTATATCAGTCATAAAAGGAACCCCTAATTTATTTGAAACTTCAGAGGACAGAGGTACACATAAAAGCCCACCAGCATCGTTTCTTAAGGTGGTCATGTGTTGAGGGGTCATGTGCTCCCCAGCTACTATCATATCTGTTTCTTTTTCACGATTATCATCATCAAATATTAGTATAATTTCACCAGTTTTAAATGCGTCCAATGCTTTTGTTATCATATTTTAATCCCTCTTTTATAATCCATAAAATTTTAATATTTTAACATTAAAGTTACGAAATCTCCATCTTTAAGTTTTAAATCTTCTCTGAGATTCTCACCAGCTATAAATTCTAATATTTTAGGAGGATGTTCTGTTTTAGCTGGGAAAAGCAGAGCACCATTTATTTTATTATTTAAAGTGGATTTTATGTAATTAACGTCTCCAAATCCTTCGTTCCCATGGATAATGTTCATCTTCTCTTTAGGTATTTTAATTATTTCTTCCAGATATTCTTCACCCACTTCAATATTCAAGGTGCCAGGAAAAGGTTTAAAACCTAAAATATGTTTAAATTGATCACTATAAATTTTTCGTGACACAAAATAACTTCCTTTCCGGGTTCCAGAAACTATTACTCCACTAATAATCATTCAAAACACATTTTTCTAATTTTATTACATAGAATCATTAAATAAACTAATCCAAAATTTTTTTAAAAGCTTGTGTAGCAAGAATATGAGCTTGTCTTATAGGTTCCGGAGTTTTAAATATACTCGTATCATTAAATAACTCTATGGCAGTTTTAAGAGATATTTTATGACCAATGCTCACATAAAAACCGTTTAAATAAGCTCCTAAAATTTCATTTGTAAATATTATAAGTTCTGGGAAGTGATTGCCTTCAACTATATGAATTCCAACAATTAATCTTTTTGCCACACCTAAAGTAGGCTTATCAATCATTACACCCACTTGAGAAGCTAACCCAAATCCACGGGGATGGAGCACACCATGACCATTAATCATAACTACATCATAATCCCTTTTTAAACCATTCAAGACAGAAACCATTGCATTAGCTTCCCTGAATCCTAGAAATCCAGATTTATAAGGAAATAAAAGTTCAACTTCTTGGATTATTGTTTCAATTATTTCTAAATTATAAAGGTCAATAAGTACAGCTGCCGCCACCGCCTGATTATCCTGGGAAAAGGACACATCGACGCCAGCTATGATTTTCAATTCTTTAAAATCATCTTTTTTAATTACATGTTCTGCTAACATATTCTGTATATTTGCTAAATTCGTATCTAAATCATAGGAGTACATGATAAACTTTAAATGGATTTATAAAAGGTTAAATGGGCAGACGTGACTTGATTTTAGCTGTTATTTTTCAGGCAGATTTATAATTTTTTAGGATAATCCCGGATGGAGATTTATAAACAGTTAATTCAACAATTTATAATTAATAAGAAATTTGATTTTATTTTTTATGTATATTTTTATTATTTAATTCGTTTAATTATTTATTTATTTTTCTCAAATGATTATCACAAAATAAATAAACTCTATTAATTAATCTAATCTTTATGGAAAACGAGATTTATCAATGTGATGTTCTAGTTATAGGATCAGGTGGAGCGGGATGTAGAGCAGCTATAGAAGCTCGTAAACATGAATTAAATGTTATAATTGTTTCTAAAGGTTTATCATTTAAATCTGGATGTACCACTCTGGCGGAGGGAGGATATAATGCTGCTTTAGGGTACGTTGATGAAGAAGATTCTATAGAAACTCATTTTAAGGATACAATGAAAGGAGGAGCCTACCTAAATGATCCAAAACTAGTGAAAATCTTAGTGGAGGAAGCACCCGAAAGATTGAAGGAGCTTGAACATTTCGGAGCTCTCTTCGATCGACAGGAATCAGGCAAACTCAATCAAAGAGCATTCGGAGGACAAACTTATCGAAGAACATGCTTCCAAGGTGATCGAACAGGTCATGAAATGATGACAGCCTTAAAAGAAGAGGTAACACGTTTAGATATTGAAAACATAGAGGAATTAGTGATCACATCACTCATCACAGATGAATCAGATGGAAGTGTACAGGGAGCATGCGGAATATCCATCAGAACATCTAATTTCATCATATTCCAATCTAAATCCACTATTTTAGCCACGGGTGGAGGAGGATGGTTATATCCAGTAACATCCAATGCACTACAGAAAACTGGTGATGGATATTCACTTGCTTATAATGCAGGAGCAGATCTTCTGGATATGGAGCAGGTTCAATTCCATCCCACGGGCATGTTATATCCAGAGTCAAGAAGAGGAGTTTTAATAACGGAAGCTGCAAGAGGAGAAGGTGGAAGGCTTATCAATGCTAAGGGTGAGCGTTTCATGAAAAAATATGATCCACGAGGCGAACTAGCCACTCGAGACATAGTAGCTCGAGCCATATACCAGGAAATAATAGAGGGAAGGGGTACACCGAGAGGAGGAGTATATTTAGATGTGACACATCTTTCCAGGGAATTAATAGAAGAGAAACTTGAAACTATGCTCCTGCAATTCCTAGATGTAGATGTGGATATAAGAGAGGAACCTATGGAAGTGGCGCCTACGGCACATCATTTTATGGGTGGAGCATGGATAAATGAACATGGTATGACATCAATCAAAAATTTATATGCTGCAGGAGAAGCTACTGGTGGCGTGCATGGCGCTAATCGATTGGGAGGAAACGCTTTAGCTGATACTCAAGTTTTCGGCAGAAGAGCCGGCGAATCAGCTGCAAAAAATGTATCAAAGACTAAATCAACATTTAACATGGAGCAGGCCATTGCAGAGAAAGATAGAATCAAGGCACTATTTAATGACGGTGATTATCATCCATTTAATATTAAAAAAGAGTTAGAAGAAGTCATGTGGAAAAATGTGGCTATAATTCGTAATGCTAAAGGATTGAAAATAGCACGTGAAAAAATTAATGAACTTAAAGGAAGGCTGAGTAATCTAAATGTTCCAAATGTAGAGGCATTCAATAAAGATCTACAAGATGCATTAGAAGTTGAGAAGATGCTTAATATAGCGGATTTAGTTGCTGAATCAGCTTTAATCCGAGAAGAAAGTAGAGGAGCTCATTATCGAAGTGATTATCCCAAACCTCGGGATGAATGGAAAAAGAGTATTGTAGTAAATAAGGATAAAGATATTAGATTCATTCAAAGATAAAAATTTTAGAGAAGTATGCCCTGACCGGGACTTGAACCCGAGTGATAGGATCCGCAATCCTATGTGATATCCACTACACTATCAGGGCCAATAATAAAAAAAATAATTCCTCAAAAATTTTCTTTCATTCGAATCTATAAAATTAAATTGATTTTATTTTTATTTAAATTTTAAGGTGGATTAGTACTATACTTTAAAAAAATTTATTAGCAGATTTTAAATTCATAAAATCAGTTTAATAATCTTATTATTTTCATTTTAATAAGATATATATTTGCATTGCTGTCTATAGAATGTTACCAAAGCCCATGTTATAACTTGGGATAATGTATGTTTATTTTATGAAGGTACACACGACTTCACATTACTAATGGAATAATATTAAACTGAATATCAATCCGGGGATGCCGAAGATATATATCAAAAGACAACAGGTCCTGCAACACCCATGAACTGAAGGTTTTGTAAAAGTCACTGCAGATATCCAGTTTGGCGATACTATTCCAGTTGTTGATTTATGATTTATCAAGGAATTATATTCCCCATGAATCATTTTTTATGGAATACTTTAAAATTTTGGTAAACTTCAGCATAGCCACTTGTGAGGAATTTTATCTATTTTTAATGAATTCAAAGGACTGATACTTCCAAATCCTTTTTTTTAAATGATTTAGTCTAATTGGCTGAGTATTAGGGGTCGCTCGGATATTTTATATGCATAATTTTAGAAAAATGTTATCACTAATAAAAAAAAATTTGTAAGAATTCTAGTTTCTAATTCAACTATTGAATTTCTGTAGGGTTTTTAAATATTAGTATATATTATAAATCAGTTTCAGCTTGCGCGGCTTTTATTTCTTCACTGCTAAGAAGTTTCCCATACTTAAATACTTTATTAGGACAGGAAAGTGCGCACTTTAAACATCCCATACCTGAACAGAGATCTGTTCTTACCTTGATTAACCCATTTTCAATCGTTATTGCGTTTTCTGGGCAATGATCAAGGCAAGTCTTACAATTAGTGCATCCTTCAAATTCAGCCTCCAATATGGAACCAACTTTAGTAATGTGTAAGCCTTCTTTACCTAACTCGGGGATGTCTCTCTCGAAAATACGGTGAATTTGGGGATTAAAAGAGCGTGGAGCGACTTTCTGGAAACCATATTTATTCAACCATTCATTATACATCCAGAATGGCATACCTTGCTCATATATGGATAATTCTAATGAGTATATTTTCTCGAAGATCGAAGATGTAGCGAGCATAATGTGTTTACTGCGCATTCCTTTTGCCATACTCTGTAATTTATCCAGGAGACTTGGATCAATAATCAAATCTCTTGCCATGGCCAGAGAAGTGTTTCCCATTTGATAAATTTCTTGAGATGAAGGAGGGATTTGTCCCACATTCAAGGATTTTAAGGGATCTACATAGAAACCGGAAGCTCCTGCCATAAATGTGGCATCGATGTCTTCCAGAAGTACTCCAGCTTCTTCTGCTAGGGTTAAATAGGCAGCTCTAAAAGCTCCTAGAGCTTTACCTATGTTAACAATGTCTTTTTCAGTGAGATATGTATCATCTTGTAAATGGATCTGATGATCAGGACTCTTTATTTTGGGTAGAGTTATTAACCCATTATCTAATCCTAAACTGAAAGCAGCGATTACTCCTGTTCCAGTTATACCAATAGATTTTGCACTATTCTCTTTATGTGAGATGATTTTTCCAGTGGATGGGTCGACTTCATCTCCCTCCTGAGTTAGGAGATTATCATCTAGTATATGGGTTTTCCAGCCATAGTTGGTGAGTTCTAAATCACAAATGGTTCCGGGAGATGCTAATCTGCCCTTTTCTATCATCTGTCCTTCTATTGCCGGCCCTGCTGCTGCAGAACAAGTGTAAACTTCTCCATTTATTATGAGAGCTATTTCTGCGTTGGTTCCAAAATCAGATACTAAAAATATTCCTTTCTTCTCTAAAATATCAGCTTTAAAAAGCATAGCAAGAGCATCTGCCCCGATTTCATGTTTTATGGCGGGTGGAATATAAATTTCAGCTTTTGCATTTACTTCAAGACCTACTTTTTCAGGTGTGGTGATGGTAGCATCTCTTTGGGGTGGTGTTACCTTCAATCTATCTAGTGCATGTTGTCCCCAGTATGCTAGATCTCTGATTTCTATATTATGGAATAATGAGAGTTGAATGGAGTTGCCGCATACGGCTACTCTCGTAACGTTGTTAAGATCTATGTTTAAACTTTTAATGACCTTATTTATAGCGTCGAGTAAAAGTTTATGCGTTGTTTCTCTACCCACTTCGATGGCAAAGTGCAGGTGATCCACTACGTTAGCACCGGGTAACGGATGTCTAAGAGTTATAGCAGTAGAAATCACCTGAGAAGTTTTAAGATCCAGTGCTTGTGCTCTTATACCGCTGGTTCCTATGTCCAATGCTATACCATATTTATAATTCATTTTAGTTTTAAACCTCAAATATTAAGTTTTTTAAAAAGAGTCTTATAGGGTGTTTTTATTAAAAAAAATAGAATTTAATAAAGAAAAAAATTTTTTATTCTTTTTTAAGCGTATTCTGAGACGAACTCGCCCACTATCTCTGAATATTCTTTTCTGAGTTCTTTCCATGTTTTTTTATCTTTTAATATACTATCAGCTAGTTTTGGTGCATGATAAGCTTCAACACCGTAAACACTCATAGGGAAGGATTCCACGAAATCTTTTCTTACAGAACCACCACCACATCCAAAGGCTGGGACTTCAAGACCTTTCTTCTGCAACTCCTCTACAACCTTGGGGAAAACTGTCATGGTGGTGGTCATCAAAGCTGTTCCTGTCATAAATAGTGGTTTATACTTCTCCACAGCATCTATTACCTCAGTGGTAGGTACATCCCTACCAAGATCTATGGCATCATATCCGTTAGCTCTTAGGAACATAACCACTAGATTTTTACCTATATCATGAGGGTCTCCTTCAGCCACGAAAGATACTGTGGTACCTTTAGTTTCACTTTTATGTCCTAATATCTTCTCACACACCCTTACTCCTTCCATCATACTATCACCTGACAGCATAAGGTCTGGGAGGAAGTAGAACCCTTTAGTGTAAAGCAAACTAACGGCATCCATACCCTTCATTAAACCATTATTAATTATATCAACGGGTGATAATCCTGCCTCCAAGCCGTCATTAACATTACTAAGGGAGGCATCCATATCTCCATATAGTACGGCTAATGCTATGGATTTATAAGGTTCCTCTGTGGGGAGAATATTACGTACGTCTAAATCATTCTCGGGCCTTATTGCTGGGCCTTCAATTTCCACATTATATCTAATAGCCACAAAATTCTGATCCAGTTTAGATTCTAATTCTTCAATATGAGTCATTTTTCTTCACCTCAAAGTTCATAACTTTTAGGATCAAATTCTGGCACTTTTCGTGTATAAGTTCTCAGGCATTCATCCGTGAATTGATCCGAATCCATTGGTAATTCTTCAAGAATTTTAAGTGCATTATCAAGCGAATCTCTCTCGAATCGAGTAAGATATAGTTTACCAGCATCAACTGCTTCATTAATAATTTTTCCCGCTTCAAGAGCAGCTGCCCTAGCCCTCAAATACGGGTCATTGCCATAATTTACTATGGCTTCACCTATTCGGTAGGCATTATCATAGGCTAAGATTAATCCCTGGGGGTCTCTATACTTATCCGTAAGAGTATAAATATCTCTTAGAGTTTCACCGGTTCCCGTCTGTATAGCGGTGTTCATAAGGGCCGCTTCATATCCTGTAGCTTGCAACCATACCTCGGGGGTGGTACCTCCCATTTCTTGTCTATGGTAAACTGATTCATTACTCCAAACATCTGTCATGGCAGCTGTTAAATTGCCCATCAAATCAGAATGAGCGCAAACTGCATTCTTACCTTCTGTAGCTATTGGAACACCAGATATAGCTTTAACAATAGGGTTTTCATATCCACAATCTTTTAAAGGACCGATAGCACCACATTCCACAGCTACTAAACTTCTAGCTGCAGCCATAGCTCTTGCTAATGCAGCTGTGGTATGTGCGATGTCTTTATCTAATAATCCTCCAGCCATGAACATAGCAGTATTAGCTTGAGCACAATCAGTATCACCACCTGGTCGACAGTCATATCTTCGGCATATATTCACTATTCTCTTCCACATGTACTCCATATCAATGCTTCCCAAAACACCTATACCGAAGAGAACAGCCTTTATATCACCCCTGGATATCCCGTAATCTGAAGCAGATTTACCTCCCATGGTTTCTATACAGAGGTCTGATGCTCCATTGGCAGCACATGCTTCCATGGTTTCTTCAATCTTGTTGTCATAATCAGATCCTCTAAGTCCGGGAGCTCTTTCTTCCACTCTTATGTCTGCAGGGGTCTGCCTTAAGGCTACACTAATACCATATTCATCGTAGTATCTTTCTAGAATTTCAGCTTGTATTTGTGTACATTCTGCTGCCCATTCTGGATTATTAGTTTGTTGAAAGACATGTTCTTGTTCCAGCATAAAGGAAGGTAATCCTATAGACACGGCTCTTTTGCAGGCACTTTGTGCTATGTTTCTACATTCTGCCACCATTTTTTCTTTTGATGCTTCTGATCCTTCTTGTGGAGCTACTTTAACTTCCGGCACCACATAACCTGCACCAAATTGTATATTCCAACGTTCACTTACAGGAAATTTGGCATGGCCAAAAATTAGCTCTTCAGGGTTTTTATAAATCATCCTGGTAAATCTTTTCACAATAATTCACCACCATATTTTTAATAATACAAAGACTTTTACAATAATAGTATTATGTCATTCGAATTGGTTAAAATTTTCGAATTGGGAGAATTAAATTTTAGGGAATTGTTTAAATGACCATGCAAATTGAAAATATGGATGAAATGGTAGTTAAAAAGGCAATAAAAATTATAAATAAGTTGAAAGGAGTATTAGGGGTGAAAATTCTTTTGGATGAGGATAAAACAGCTCTAAAAGAAATGGAGTCCAAAAGGGAAGGAGATGTAATACCAGTTGTAAATAGAGGGTTGAAAGAATGTTTGATGAGAGAATTTTATTTAGCTATATTTAAAAATATAGAATTCCGATACCCACCTGTACCTACGGTACTACTTGTCACGGATAAAGGTAGGATACTGGGACAAGAATTAATTTCTAACGAGGAAAAGAAAAAATATCAGGATCGCAGTGATGTATATTTCCTCAGTACTGATTTCATCTTCTTTAAATCTAATAAATCATCAGTTGGCACTGGAATTGAAAAAGAATTTTTTCTTTTACCTTCTGTACCATTCCCTGAGCTTGAGGATGTGTCGGGTATTTCAGATGTTACTTCTTGTAGCCCTTCAACAATGGGTGACTCTTACCTCAAGAATAAATATGGTTATCCTCAGGATCCTAATATTGCCACGATAATCGTAGGTTTTTCAAAAACTAAATAATGGAAGAAGGGTTTCTTAACTCTTTTAATCAATTTTTTTTGAATTAAATCCTATTTTTTAAGTCATTATATAGCAAATTTCGAGATTATTTATTGTAAAATTCATTTCTTCCTTTTACCATTGCTTTAATATTTTCAAGAGGTGATCTAGGCGCTAAACCACAACTTGGAGCTAATATATCTATTCCTGATTCTAAAACATCTTTAACTTTCTTTTTAACTTCATCTGGTGAATCTCTGAAAAGTGTCTGTGATGAAGAGATGTTTCCTATGAGTTTGGGAGATTTTTCCCCGCCCATAGTCATAATCCTTCCTCCAACTCTCATTATCTTCCCTCCACCTTTCAATTCTTCCTTCGCCCATTTCACATCCACTTTCTCCTCCACGCTTAAACCATCATAACCAATGCTAGCCATATCTTTTAGTATAGGCTCTGCTGATCCACATATATGGAGAACTTTTTTAGTATTTATCTCTCTTGATAAGTCTTCTAATCTTGGTTTGACAATAGTTTTAAATTGTAATGGATTAATAAGTTCCGTAGCAGAAGTTGGTTCCGCAACACAGATGATATCCGGACCTATTTCTGAAAGAGCATTTACGTATTCCATGGAAACATCAAGGGCTTTATCTAGAGCTGATTCAATCTCGTAAGGTTTGGTTCGCATATACCTTACCATTTTCTCCACTCCAAGCAAATGACCTGTAAGGGTGAAGGGACCGGTAATCCCCACGATAATGGGAAGAGTATCCCCATATTTTTCTTTCAATTTTTTTAAAGCTTCTAATACAACCGGAATTCGTCCATTATGTAGGAAATCCGTAGGTATTTTAATATCACTAGCGTTTTGAAATGGACTCTCCATTACTAAAGGCGTCTTATCCTCAGAACCAAGATTTACTTTACAACCCATAGCTTCAGCTTCCACTGTTAGGCAGAATGGTATTCTGGCACATTCCAATCCCACGAGCTCGTATAGGGAACTTCCGAGTATGGCCATCTTTTCAGCGTCTGTATGTGCTTCTGGCCAAAATGAATCAGTTTTCTCCATGGCTTCCACTATCCCTATTTGAGTAACACTTATCACCGGGGTTACATTAACTTCTTCTCCGGAAAGCACTGTTAAAACATTTTCTTTCAAATTCATTTGTTTTTTCACTCCTAGTTGATATATGGGCGTTCAAATTGTTTAAATTTTTTGCAAACTAATGTAAAAAATCTATAATACAATTTGTTAGTGAATTATAATAGAAAATATTCATGAATTAGGCTATGAAAAAATCTTTAAAACTCTATTATTATGATTTATGGCATTCTTTTACATATTTTATTTAAACCCTATTAAAAGATATATTTGTAGTGCTGTTAATGTAAAACCCAAAGAAGCACCCACTATAACTTGATAGAAAGTGTGTCTCTTGAGATATAATCTACTCCATATAACCAAGGGAATAAGGATGATAAAAATTAGGCCAGTATAACCAAATACGTATATAAGTGCTGCTGCGGGTCCTGCTACTCCAATGGAGTGAATGCTAATTTTCCAGAATAAGCTGATTAACAACACTATTAGTGTGTTGGAGAAATAACAGAACATGAGTACTGTGGTGATAGGAGGCGCTGAAAGAATGTATAACAAAACAACGCCAATTAGATATGATAATATAATCCATAACAAAGGATAAAACCTATCCTCCTTTCGCGGCATATCTATTTCAATTTTCTCATTTTTTATCCATAGGAAAGCTATTATACTTGGTATTAGCGCTGCAAAAATAATACTGATGAAAGTTACTACTACAAATTCATATCCTTTCAGTAAGTAATAATTAATGAGGAGAAATACGAGAATAGCTACTAAAGGGGCGTTAGTGAAAGTGGAGATTATTTTGGCTATGTATTGTTTGGATTTAAAATTGTAACTCCAGTGTTGCATTTTTTTAATTTCCCCCAGTATAGAATAAATCTTAAAGTACTTTTTTTACCAAATAATTATTTGATTATTCTTTAGTTAAATAGACAGAAATCCATTAGGAGCTAAACTAGTGGCAAGCATGACCATGTTAATCTCTTGATGATCAGTCCATGTGCGAGACTTCTTATTTCCACTTTCCATCCAGAACTGTTCAATGATTTCAGATAAGGATGCATATCGTGTTATAACTGCAACACAGGATTTTAATGATTTATACTCGCTGAATAGCTCGAAATTATCCTTAATCAGGTCTAATAACTTTTCAACACCTTTAAGTCCTATAGATAATCCTAATTCACGGAATGCTAATCTGTAATCGGCGGGATACTTCAAGAGATCTCCTTCTTCAAACGACTCCACACCTAAAAGAGCAGAATCCAGAATAGTGGCTAAGAGATTCAAGTATTCCCTTTTATATTTTATAATTAGTTGTGCGGTTCTTGAAGCATCAGATAAGAGACCACCGATACCTAGGGGATCATCAGTGTTCCAACTCATACTCCTACAGATATTAGCCATATCCGTAATTTCGTAGCTTAAATCGGATTCTTTTAATTCTACGTTTTTTATTAATTCATTATAAGTTATGAAGCCATCAAGAGGATCGTGCTGTCCCATAGATGGTACGAGTGGATAATTGAGGTCGATGCTCATCTTCCAATGCATTTTCTTACATCCATCAAATGAGGAACTGTAAACGAAGGATTTATGGGCGACTTTCGCAAGCTCTATACTCCATTTATTATATATTGAATTTTGAGTTTCTTGACTCATACAATGAAGGGCATGCATCCATTTAGTTAGGTAATGATAATATTGTCCATCTTGATCCCATTCTAATTGTTCATTATATGGTTCGCCGAGTTTGCGTTCATTCAATTCTTTACCGATACGCAAGCCACCTTTAGTGGGATTTAATTCCCCTTCTTCTTCATTAAGACCGCTAATCCAGCCGGTTCGTGAATCATCATCACGATGCCGACCTAAAATATGATGAACTTGGTTTACTAAACGCATGGCAAGTTTCAGATAAGTTTGATCCTTAGTCTGACGGAAAAGTTCTATATAGTTGCAGACTGCGAAGGCATCAGTCCATAGGTAACGTTGAGGATGGTCCGAGACAGGTTCAAGTCCGGTTAGACTGGCAAAATCCTGCATGATTTCTTGAACTAGTGCTGTATTCTCTTTTTGATTCATTAATCATCCTCAAAACATTATCATTTGAGTTTATTTATTTGTTCATAATCCTATTATAAATTTTTACTTCCTTTGGATGGCCTTCACCAAATTATCCTTTTTATTTATGGCATTTAATGCGGATTTTTCAATTTTCTCTTTCATAACTTCAAAATCATCAGGCGTAGTGTCTCCGACAATCTTTTTAATCTCAGTATAAGCTGATTCCCTAAATAAAGGCGTTAATTCTTCTTCCTTATCTTCTTTAACAAGTTTAGCTATTCCACTATTAGTGATGTATCCTATCTCATCGATACGAACACCAGCATCAGATACTACTTTTTTAAGTTGCTCTGCAATATTAGTGGGAGCTATTATCATCAAAGAATCTATAGAAACCCCGAGAGGATCTATGTCTAATTTTTCCAGCATTTCCAGTACTTTTGGATTTATTAATTCTCTTATCTTATCATTGAAGAATGTTAATCCAAGATTAGTGGTTCTAGAAATTTCATGTGCATCACCTCTAAGACCTCCATTGGTAACGTCAGTCATAGCATGGACATATGGAAGTAATCCTGACTTAAAAATAGCTTCAGATGATTTTATGAAGTTGATATCCATGGTTTCATTTACCACGTCGAACATGCCATGATAAATAGCTGTGGTAGTGATAGTTCCACCACCTGAGCCTTCAGTCATTAAAATTACATCTCCCACTTCAGCACGCTTCCTTGCAGTTGGTGGGTATTCTGAAATTCCTATAGCGCCTACAGCACTCACTAATCTATCACCTAAAACCATATCACCACCAACTCGTAGAGTGCTACCAGCTACAAGAGGTACATTTAATAGTTCTGAAACTGCACAGACTCCTGCTGTGAAATCAAATAGTTTTCCGACATCACCATCATCTGAAAGATGTAAATCGCTTATTACGGCTACAGGATCAGCACCCATCACACATACATCTCTAAGAGCAGCTCTAGTAACATGGAATCCACCCAGAAATGGATATTCACTTAGACGAGAATGTATTCCATCTACAGCGGTTGTTACATAAATATCCTGGGATCCAACGCTTTTTTTAACCACGCCACCATCATCCTGAGCTGATGGATTTATAATAGCATTAGAATGAGTACTTGAGACTATTTCTGCAATTTTCTGATGGACAAAGAAGTCTCCTTTTCCTCTAGAGCCTACTCCAATTTCGCCCATTTTAACCTCTGCTTTGGGATACTTTATCAATTCCTTTAAAGATTCATCATTATAATCATCGATTTTTAAAGTATTTTTAACTTCTTCAATCACAGCGTGCGCCATTTGATCGGCTTTTTGAGGATCAATACTTTTATATTCAAGTATTATCTCCTTTAAACTATTTTGAAGAGATTGTTCATCTTCATCTTTAATGTAGCGTCTTATAAAACCTTCTATATCCACTGGAATACACCCTTTTTATATATTTTTTTTGGAAACGAAATATTCTAAAGTTTTTAATGTTTTAAATTTAATTTGTTAAAAAAAATTTTATGAAAATAATTATTTTAAGTGAATATTAGTTATGGAACTGTTTCCACGAAGTTATTTAAGATCTTTAACCCTATTTCTCCACTTTTCTCGGGGTGGAACTGGGTAGCATAGGTGTGATCGTGATAGACTACTGCAGGTACTTCCACTCCATAATTAACTGTAGCAGCTACTATATCATCATCGTCAGGAAGCACATAATAGGAATGCACAAAATACATGTACTCGTTATCTATTCCATTTAATATGGTGCAGTCATTTTTTTTGATTTGAAGGTTATTCCATCCCATATGTGGTATTTTCATTCCCTGTTGTTTCAGAGATTCATCAAAACGCACTACTTCACCTTTAAATATATCCAAACCTTCAGCTCCTTCACTTTCCTGGCTTTTAGGGAATAAAACTTGTAAACCTAGACAAACCCCTAAAAACGGCTTTCCTTCATTGATATGCTCCTGTATAACCTGTTTATAGGGTTGAAGATTCATCATAGCATTTCCAAAAGCCCCTACACCAGGAAGAACTAAGGCATCCGCTTTTTCTAGATCACAAATGTCATGAGAAACGTTAACTTCCACACCAATGTGAGAGAAACCGTTTCTAATGCTTTTAAGATTCCCAGATCCATAATCAATGATAGTTATCATCATAATAAACCTATTAATCCATATTTAACGTTCATTAATCTAAAATTATTTAATTATCTAGTTTCGTAGTAATCCTTTACTCGTTCAGTGTCATTCAAATGGGGAGTAGAAACTTCATGTAGAATAGTGTTTTCCATAGCTACAATAGAGTGTTTTTCTGTGGGCTTGATACGGATAGTGTCATTTTTTCCAAAATACTCTTTCCGATCCTCAAATTCAATGTAACCTGCACCATTTACTATATACATGGTTTCATCTTTCATCCGATGATAATGAAATGAGGTTTGATAACCTTCTTTAATGAAAAGCTCTTTAGTCAAGTATTTATCAGTGTAAATCAACACTTTTTCGTATCCCCAAGGTTTATCTTCCCTATTTTTATATTCTTTTTTTATTTCCTCTAATTCTTTAGTGGTATCAATAGCCATCCAGAAGAGTCCATCTTCCTTGTAATAACCTAAATTATTTTCCTTGGCCAACATAGGGAACACGGTTTTTTCAATATCTCCTACATCAAACTCTCCAAAATCTATTTCTCCTTGGGAGAAGTAAACTCCACCATTAATGTAATAATCTAATATGGGTTTCTCTTTAAATGATACTAGCCGATCTCCGCTAATTTCTACTATTCCGTAAGGAGAAACCATTTTAGTGATGAATATGGATAACGGATAGTCAGATTTTTTCCCCAGTTCGATCATTTTCTTAATGTTAAGATCAGCCACCACATCACCATTTCTTATAACTGATTGTTCATGATTACCTAAACTATCCATACCTAATTTAATAGCATTTAAAGTTCCTAAAGGTTCATCTTCACGGATGTATTCAATGTTAACTCCTAAATATTCGTCATCATATCTTTCCTGGATTTTCTCCGAAAGAAACCCGGTTAAAAGCAGTACTCTGTCTACTCCGGCGCTTTTAAAGTCGAAAAGCTGTTTATCTAGGATGGTATAATTATCCTTAATTTCAACTAAAGGTTTGGGAATCTTTTCTGTAATAGGTCTTAATCTCTTTCCAAATCCTCCACATAGTATCATTCCCACAGTTCTAGCCATTTTCTATCACCTTTATTAATTCTTTAAAATGATTATTTGTATTACATGATAAACTATTAGTTATTAGTCTATTTATTACAAAAAATTTTTCAGAAATATTTCATTAACTAAAAATTGTATTTATTTATATTTTTAATAAAGCTGGTTTATAAACCCATGATTTCTCTTAACATCATTCCAAAATCAGATAAAACAATTTCAGATGTTCCCAAAGTTTTTGAATGAGCATCTAACTCTGTAATCACGTAATTGTATCCTATCTTTTTTAATGGTTCCACTAAACGTGGCCCATCTGTTACTGCTATACTTTGCACGGGCAAAGTTTCTATAGGTAACGCATGAGGAACACCTAAAACTACTACCAAGTCGAATGATCCATTTTTTAAAATAGCAGCGGCAGTTTTACCAGTTATGGGGTATTCATCTAATCCGCCAGTTACCACATCAATTTCTACTCCGCTTTTTTGAAGCTCTTTCCTTATGTTACGGGCATGCTGCTTTATACGGGGAAGACCTACATCTTCATCTAAGTTCGCTATAATTTTAGGAGGATTTTTATGGTAAATCTTCCCGAACGGAATTTTTAAAATATCGGCAAAAAGATAAGATGTTTCTTTTTTAGCATTCAGAACTAAAGCAACCTTATATCCACTTTCTAACTTTTTAAGTAGTATTTGTGCAACCTTCTCTTTAAGATCACCGTAGGAGGGAGATATATATTCTCCCTGAGCCATACCTCGTGATTTTTCTATCTTTGTGGCCATTTTAAGCATTCGTGTCTGTCTCTCTGCCTCCTTACCGGATATTACTCCTTCCCTTTCTGCAGAGTTAAGAACGGATATAGCTCCTTCTGTATTGTCACCTTCACTGAGACCTCCGTGAGATTCCACTATGAGGACTTGTGCTGGTATATTAGCGTTTTCTACGGCTTCTTTCATATCTTCTCCAATAATCATACTGGCGCATGTACCCACCACACCTACTAACTTGGGTGAAAATAAG
>Ga0255362_1000070_pt1 | contig 27471 bp, 24 predicted proteins | sample GFST75r2metaG_FD_186000 | JGI IMG/M metagenome (GOLD analysis project Ga0255362, IMG submission 186000)
TAATATGTTTTTTATTCTTAACCTAGTCTTAACAAAACTTAATATTAATATCACACTATAATGATATAAAATTATATAGAACTTAAAAACATTTATTCGAGGTGCAATTATAAAAACACATATAGAATTAACTAAAATAATTGATAATAAAGAAATTACTACTGTTTTTCAACCAATCGTAAATTTGAAAACTGGAGAAGTTATTGGATATGAAGCACTTAGCCGTGGACCATTAGGTTCCCCCCTGCATCAACCTGATAAGCTTTTTAAAGCAGCCGCAGACTATAATAAAAGCTGGGAATTAGAATCTCTATGTAGAACTAAAGCTATTGAAAAATCTAGTATGCTTAGCAAAGATAAATATCTTTTTCTCAATGTTGACCCTCAGATATTTAAGGATGAGAAATTCAAAAAAGGATTTACTAAAGAGTTTCTTGCTAGCCATAATATGTCTCCTGATTCTATTATATTTGAAATTACTGAAAAAACTGCAATAGAGGACTATAACAGCTTTAAAATTGTGCTAGATAATTATGTGAATCAAGGTTATAAAATTGCTATAGATGATACCGGTGCTGGTTATTCAGGACTAAAAACTTTAGCAGAAATAAAACCACACTATATAAAGATTGATATTGATCTAATTAGAAATATTGATAAGGACACTTTTAAGCAAGCCATAATAAAAACCTTCGTGTCACTTTCAAATACAACTAATATGAAACTTATTGCAGAGGGAATAGAGACAGAGGAGGAGTTAAGCACCCTTGTTGGTCTTGGGGTATATGCTGGACAGGGTTTTTTTCTTCTAAGACCTGCCGGTACATTTCTTGCCATACCAGATGAAGTAAAATGTTTATTATTGAAACTAAATAGGTCGGTTGAAGAAAACCATAGTCATTTCCAAAATCATATAGGTTCAATTACCATTAATGATTTTGCTTTTCCTTCCTCTACCTTGAGTAAAGACCTGAAAAACTTTTTTCACGGAAAAAACATTACTGGTGTTTGTATTGTTGAACAAGAGCATCCTGTTGGTCTAGTTATGAAACATTGTTTAGATTCAGTACTAGCTACTCAATATGGAATTGCTGTTTTTTCTAAAAGACCTGTTTCTCATGTAATGGATATTTCGCCTTTAATTGTTGATTTCTATACATCAGTTAGTGAAGTTTCTAAATTGGCTATGGAGAGAGAAAATGAAAAAATATACGATTATGTTATTGTAACTAAGGACTCAAAATATTATGGTGTAGTAACAATAAAAAATTTACTTCAGCATACAACCATGCTTGAAAGAAACTATGCCAAAGAACTAAATCCATTAACAGGATTACCGGGAAATTCAATAATTCAAAATACTATTTCTTCTATTATAGAATATAACTATGAAGTATGTTTATTATACTTAGATTTAGATAATTTCAAAGTTTATAATGATAACTATGGTTTCGAAAATGGTGATAAAATTTTAAAATATTCAGCAACTTTAATTCAGAATAAGATTAAAAGTCAATTTCCATTCAACAGTTTTGTTGGTCATATAGGTGGAGATGATTTTGTGTGTATGATAGAAACCTCCTATGAAAAATGTGAATTTTTTTGCAGTGAAATCATAGGAGATTTTAATAAAGAAGTTTTAGAATTTTTTAATGAAGAAGACAAAACAAATGGTTATATAGAGTCCATAGACAGAAAAGGTAACAAAGATGTATTCAACTTGACCTCAGTGTCTATTGCAGGACTTTATGGTAATTTAAAAAACTTTAACTCCCCTGAAGAAGTAGCTAAAACCATTAGTGGCATAAAAAAAGATGTTAAGAAAAATGGTGGCAATAACTTTAAGATAACATCACTTGGATAAATTTATTTAAGTGATCCATTTTTGTAGTTTTTAAATCCACCAGATAAATTATAAACCTTTTTAAATTTGTTATTTATCAATATATTTTGTACCGCATTTCCTGTTACTCCTTTATTGCAATAAGTAACTGTAATTTCATCCTTATCTAAACCATCTAAAATTCCACGTATTTTATCTTGGGGAATGTTTTTTGATTCCTCAACGTGCCCTGCCTCGTATTGCCCAGATACCCTTGCATCTATTATTTTAATCTTTTCCCCTTTTTTTATCCTAGCTTTTAATTCTTCTGAAGTTATAAGTTCTCTTCCTTTATTAATTGCATTATCCAGTATCATTCCTGTGTACATAACTGGATCCTTAGTTGTAGAAAAAGGTGGAGCATATGCAAGATCAAGATGAAATAAATCCTCTACCTTAGCACCAAAGGTTATTGCGGTTGCAAAAACATCAATTCTTTTATCAACACCATTTGTGCCAACAATTTGTACGCCTAATAGTTTACTTGTGTTTTTATCTGCTACTGCTTTAATTGTCAGCTCTTCTCCCCCATAATAAATTGCCTTATCTGGCTTTATATTATGACAAACAACAACTTCATACCCTTCTTTTATAGCCTCTTTTTCACTTAAACCTGTATATGCTACCGCCAAATCAAATACCTTAAAAATTCCAGTTCCAAGAATTCCTCTAAACTCTAGAGCTCCACCTGTTATTGAATCCCCTACTATTCTACCTGTTTTGTTAGCAGTTGAGCCAAGTGGTATATAGATATCCTGACCTGTTATAAGTGAATAACTTTCCGCACAGTCCCCACAAGCATATATATAATCATAATTTGTCTGCATTTTTATATTAACCTTTATTGCTCCACTTTCTCCAAGTTCAATCCCAGCTTTTTTAGCAATCATTGCATTAGGTTTAATTCCTACAGCCATAATCACAAAATCCGCTTCTATAATCTTGCCACTACTTAATACCACCTTTGTATTTTCAACTTCACCTTCAATGGAAGCTACACTGTCACCTAATATTAGATTAACTGCTTTTTTTATCAAGTATCTTTCAATATATGTAGCCATGTCTTTATCAAGTGGTGGCATAACTTGAGGTGCAAGTTCAACCACAGTAACATCAATTCCTAATTCTTTTAGGTTTTCTGTCATTTCAAGTCCAATGAAACCAGAACCAACAATAACTACTTTCTTAGGATTGTTTTCATTTATAAAGTTCTTTATTCTATCCGCACTTTGAACATTTCTCAAATAAAAAACATTATTCTTATCTACGCCAGGTATATTAGGTATTACAGATCTAGCACCAGTTGAAATTACAAGTTTATCAAACTCTTCTACAAAAACTTCTTCAGTATTTAAATTTTTCACAGTTAATTTTTTTCCGCTAGCATCTATGTTTAAAACTTCATGCTGAGTAAAAACATCCACATTATATTTTTTCTTAAAAAAATTGGCATCTCTTGGAACAAGTTCTCCTCTACCCTTTACTTTGTTCCCAATATAATATGGTAGTCCACAGCCTGAGTAGGATATATCCTTATCTTTATCAAAAATAATTATTTCTGCCTCTTCATCGTTTCTTCTTGCTTTTGCAGCAGCTGATGTTCCACCTGCCACAGCACCTATAATCACTATTTTCATAACTTTTCCTCCTTAGTTTTATAAACATAGTATTTTACATGAATCTTTTCTAGCATACCTTTGTATTCTTAATTAATTTCTTTATTATATCCAAAATATTTTTTTCCCCACCACAAAGCTACATTGACAAGTCCTATCATTACAGGTACTTCTATAAGTGGTCCTATAACAGCAGTAAATGCTTCTTGTGAATTTATACCAAAAACTGCTACTGCTACTGCTATTGCAAGTTCAAAGTTATTACTTGCTGCAGTAAATGATAAGCTTACAGTTTTATGATAATCAATGCCAGCTTTATAACTCATAAAAAATGAAGCCGAAAACATTATTACAAAGTATATGATTAATGGTATCGCTATTCTAACTACATCCATTGGTAGTTCAATAATATATTTTCCCTTGAATGTGAACATAACTACTATAGTAAATAATAATGCTATAAGTGCCAGTGGACTTATCTTAGGAATAAATTTTTTAGTGTACCATTCTTTTCCCATTTTAGGCTCTAATAATAATCTAGTAAGCATACCACCTAGAAAAGGAATCCCAAGATAAATTACAACAGATGCTGCAACTTCTCCCATGGATACGTTAATTGCCGTACCTTTAAGCCCTATAGCTTTTGGCAAGACTGTTATAAATATATAGGCAAAAACCGAATAAAATACTACTTGGAATATTGAATTAAACGCAACTAATGCCGCTGCATAATCGTTGTCTCCATCAGCAAGACTATTCCACACAATAACCATTGCAATGCATCTAGCAATACCAATAAGTATTAATCCAACCATAAGCCCTGGAGTATTTCTTAAAAAAATAGCAGCTAAAGCAAACATCAAAATAGGTCCAACAACCCAATTTTGTACCAGAGATAAAGATAAAACTTTAGGACTTTGAAAAACCTTGTAAAGCTCCTTATAATTAACCTTTGCAAGCGGTGGATACATCATTACAATTAATCCTATCGCTATTGGCACAGATGTAGTTCCTATTGAAATGCTAGATAACCATTTTGAAAAACTAGGGAATAAATATCCTAGACTTACTCCAAATGCCATTGCAATAAAAATCCATAATGTCAAAAACCTATCTAGAAAAGATAATCTACTTTTTTTCATCTAACTCCCCCTTATAATTCATTTTTTTATTTACTTAATAAATTCAATAAATTTTTTCCTTTTACTTCTTCTGTTTTCCATTCAATTAGTGCAAAATTACCTTTAGAAATGGCCTTGACCTTATTAATCCAAGCCACTTCATTTTCTGCTTTAGAACTAAGAATTTCATTTGTAGTATTGGTTGCATATAAACTTGAATTAATAACCCACCATTTACTACTAATGCCAGCACGCTTAAGATCTTTCTCAAGCCTCATAGCTTCGTAAACAGGTGTTGTTTCAGCTAAGGTTACAATTATAACTTCAGTTTCCTTTGGGTTTTTAAGCGTAGGAAGAAGCTTTTTAACAGATTCAGGAATATCCCCCTCTGAACGCTTAATTTCCTTATTATAGTTTTCTGTGGATTCTAAAAGTAAAAGCGTATGTCCTGTTGGAGCTGTATCTATAACTACTATTTCATTCTCGGATTTTCCCACTATTTCTGCAAAAGCTCTAAATACCGCAATTTCCTGAGTACATGGGCTTCTAAGGTCTTCCTTTATATATTCAAGGTCTTCCTCACTCATAGTTTCTCGTGCTTTACTTAAAACTTCCTCTTTATATTTCGCCAATTCTCTCTTTTCATCTATATTGCTTAAAGTAATGCCAAAGCTCTCATCTATAATAAATTTTAAATGTCCTGCAGGATCGGTTGTAGTAAGATGAACCTTCTTTCCTTTTTTTGCAAGACCTAGTGCAATTGTTGCCGCAACAGTTGTCTTTCCAACCCCACCTTTACCCATAGTAAATATAACCTTTTTGCTAGAAGCATATATGTCATCTACAATAGACTGTAACTTTGGGATCTCCTCCATATTTAATTTTTCTCCATTATTTTTTTTAATATCATCTGTTATAAGAAGAGCTCTTAGGTTTTCAAGACCTGTTACATTATATGGTCTTAAAGGTATTTCATAAGTATCCAACTTTTTTATACCTTGTGGTATATCCTTTAGTGACATTTGCTGTTTATTAAAAATATCATTTGATAATTTATCATCAAAATTCTTAAGTACTCCATTTATAATAAGTATTTGATTATTTATGCCAATATCCCTTAACTCCTTTGATGCTCTCTCCGTTTCTTCTAAAGACGCAAATTGCGGCCTGGTAACAAGAATCAAAGTTGTTTTATCTTTATCAGCTAAAGTTTTTACTGCCTTATTATAAACTTCCCTTTTACCCTCAAGGCCTGCTAGTTGCCCAAGGCAAGACGCCCCATGAGTGCTTTCACTTATAAAATTACTCCAGGCAGATGGAAGTTCAAGCATTCTAAGGGTATGCCCAGTAGGTGCTGTATCAAAAATTATATAGTCAAACTCCTTCTTTGTTTTTTCATCAGTAATAAAACCTGAAAACTCATTAAAAGCAGCAATTTCAACTGTACACGAGCCACTAAGTTGTTCCTCCATATTCCTAATAACAGCGTCAGGAAGCTTACCTCTGTATGGTGCCACAACACTTTCTTTATACTCTGCGGCGGCAACTTCAGGCTCAAAATTAGCTACAAATAAGTTGGGTTCCCCTTCTATTTGAGTCGCCTTATTAGTAAGTTTTATATTAAACACATCTTGTAAATTAGATGCCGGATCTGTACTTACAAGCATAATCTTTTTTCCTTGGTCTGCTAAAGTTATTGCAGTAGCACAAGCTGCAGAAGTTTTGCCAACTCCACCTTTACCTGTGAAAAATAAATACTTAGTAAGTTTTATCTCTATAGGATTAAAATTTTTTGTCATTAACATCACCACCTTTACATCCGCCACTATTAGGTTTTTTTATTTTCATTTTAGTCTTAAGACTACCCTCTGGAATATCTAGTAGTTTACAAAATTCATCATTTGTAGGATATTCCTTTGTCTTAACCACTTTACCATCTACAATAGTTGCAGGTAAAAAATCCACCCCTTGACTATTAAGCATTTCATTAATCATCTTATTATCCACAAAAGCTTGAGGATCACTTGATAAATTATATCTTGTTACAACTATCTCTTTATTGTTTAATATGTTAATAACAGTTGATACCCTTAGTAAATTCAGGTCCACACCAGGTCCACATATTCCAGTTGAGCAACACATTGCAGGTTCAAAAATAATCATTTTTTTCATAAAAAGCACTCCTCTTGTTTCTATTTTTTTATACCTTATTTATTTTCACATTTTTCTTTTTCTTTATCCTTACAAATACAATCCTCTGTATCCGTAACCAGATTCATTAAACATAAAACCAATTTATTAGCATTTGTATTATCTAATGAGTAATAACTCCAAAGTCCATCTTTTCTACATTTTACAAGCCCAGAATCCATTAGTACCTTCATATGGTGTGATAGTGTTGGTTGCGTAAATTTAAAATCTTCTAATATATCACAAGCACATTTTTCTCCACAAGAAAGCATATCAATTATTTTTAGTCTGTTATGATCTGACAAAATTTTAAATAATTTGGCATTGCTTTCATAACTGTCATTCATTTAATCACCTCTTATATAGATGTCTATCTATGTATAGTATAGATTACCATCTATGTATTGTCAATAGAATCGTTTATTGTTTCACTAGTATAATATTATTATATTTCTATTCATCTATATAGTTACTACTTTTAGTATCATACTTATGTTCAATATATTAATATGAACAAATATGGTGGCTGCCTCAAAATAATTTGAGACAGCCACCATATTTATATTTCATTTCCACCGCAATATTTCACACTAAAAGATGAGTCTCACAATAGCACAAATATTTTAGCCTTTCTATGCTAAAGTAAGAATTTGCTAATATTTCAGGCCAAGATTTAACATTTTCAATTATATTATTTTTACTGTAACTAGGTAAATTATCCCAAGTTACAAGTAAAGGGTGAGTTTTTTTCTCCTCATCAAATATATCTCCATATTCCCATCTGGCCTCTTTTTTTTCAAGGGACCAACGTTTATGCTCGTATTCAGCTAAAATTCTTACTTCTTTTTCTGTAAAAGTTATAGCTTCTGGTTTTTCTTTAACTGAAATAAGCTCAAAATTAACCTTTTGTAATGCACTAGGTATATGCCTAACTTGATCTCTAGTAGAATCTTTCATTTCTTCGCTGAGTTCTTCCCAGGACTTCACTGAGCTAGGATTTGATTTATGGCAGTCTTCATTAAGGATCATATGATTATAATGAAGAGTCATGGCAATTATATCAATTTTCTCACTAAAAAATGCATCATACATTAAATGACGTAAAAATTGTTCTTCATCTACATGTAGCTTAAGCTGTTCTTTAGAAGGCAATTGATATTGTTCCCATTTTTTCGCATTATTTATCATACTCATTTCTATTATTGCTTCCATAGATCTTGATTCATGTTTATATCTAGGAACTTTTAGTAATGCCCTTAATACACCGTTATCTATCTGAACTTCCCCTTTTTTATTTATAAGGTGTGGTGTTTTACGCTCTAATAGTGATCTTAGAAGCATTGCTCTACGAACTATAAATAGTTGGTCCCAATCTTCATCCGTTTGATTTGGTCCTAAAATATTTACATAACCTCTTAGACGGCTGACAAAGTCTGGTCCTTTTGTGCTTTGAAATTCACCCAAAAATTGTTTTTGTTCTATTTCATCCTTAAGATTTTCTCCACAAAATCCTTTAAATGTAGTACTTGTGCCTCCAGCAAATACAAAAATAGCTTTTCCAATAGGATGTACAGCATCTCCAGACCTAAATACTCCATCCTGCATTGGTGCTAAAAAATATTTTAACCATCCCAATTTTCTCCCTTGCAAAGTTGAATCAAATTCATCAAAAAATACTAATGGCAGTTTTCCCTTTAACGAAATATCTCTTACTTTATGGAATGCAACAATTAAGTCTGATTGAGTTTGAAATTCGGATAAATTGAAATCCAATTTTTCAATTAAATTTGGTGCTATACTTGACGCAACTTCAGTTACACCAAATGATTTGCCCGATCCTGGAGTTCCAAATACCGCAATTGAAAGTGGACGAACAATATTTTCACCAGAAATATACTCGCACATAAGGTTTTTAATGCTTCTATATGCTTCTATTTCTGCTCTATCAACAGTTTTCAAGTTACCAAATTGTGCTATGGGTATAAACTTTAGTGCGCTTTTTTCTCCATATATAACAATGTTATATGCTATTTCAGCTAAATTAATAGAGCTATTATCTTTTATAATGTACCAACACGACTGACAATCCGGATTATTAGAATTACGTATAGGTACATCTTGTATATTCTCTTTATAAATAAAATCTTTTTCACCTTCAATAAATATAGAAGGTGATGGAAAAATATTTTCCTGAATATTTTCACCAAATCCATTTGTAAAATACTTTTGTGTTGCTACAATTCCCTCTCTAATACCTTCCCCAACAGATTTACTCAGCTGCTCATTACTATGGATTTCCGAAATAATGCCACGTGCAACACCAGCAACAAAGCAGTCAGTAAGCCCATACATTTGCCCTTGACTCGCCTGCATGAAGTCTCCTTCAAATTCAGATGTAAGAAAAAATAGTTGAGATCCAGCGATATTTCCTTCATTTTTATAATAAATGGCGCCTTCAAGCCCAAAGTGAACTACAACATGATGACATTTACTAAGAAAATTAATATTAGGATTATTGTTCATCTGCCAAATAAAGTCTAGAGCTGTTCTTTCCCAAGAAAGGCTTTTACTTATATTCACTCCTTTAGAACGTAAATTATCTCCATTAATAACCACTATTGTATTGTCAGCATGAGAATCCTCTAATTTATTCAAAAGGTTATTTGAATTATTGGGGTTGCTCATTTTATATATAATTATAGGATTTTTTTCATGTGACCTTAAAGCTAATGGCCAAAAATCTTCATTTGAATTAAACCCATTATCTTCATCATCTAATATAATCATATCAGCATTTTCATCATCATTTATTATAGGAAGTAGCAATGGTTTGCCAGATGACGGTCCTGTAAATCCAAGAAAACTTTTTTCTCTGTACACTCTATTGCCATTTTCCGTCTTGCCTTTGGGAAATAGTCCCAATTCCGAAGTTGAACTAAGAATCCCTTTGGGTAAAAAAACTTCAATACCCTGTATTTGTGGAGAAAGTATTGTTGCTCCTGTGCCTAATGCAACAAGCTCTGATAATAATAATGCTTCACCAGTTTTATAAGTACTATGTACATTGGGATAATGTTTCCAATTTAAATCATTGTTACTTTGAGGGTATGTTCTCCATATTAATAAGTTCATACATATATCCCCTGATACCACAATTTTAATTTTTTTGTTGTCCATTATAAAACCTCCTCATATAAAATAAATATATTCAAAACTCAATATACCTGTTTGGTTAAGTGTGATTTTTTCTAAAAATAAAAACAGATCTAAAAACTATATTTTAGACTTGGATTATATAAGTGTTCATATTGTTTTCAGTGAGTTACCTTTAGTAATTAACTATAACTTAATTATTGCATAGTTGTTATTTTTAATCAAGGATATTAAAAATAAATCTATAAAATCATGAAAGTTTCTAATTAATCATCTATTAATTTGAAATAAAACACCGTACTGGATTTTTCCAATACGGTTCATATATACAAAAGGAATCTTATATACTTATTAACTTCACAGATCTTTTCAGTTTTTCTATATCTTTTTCTCTGCTCAAATATAGCATTTCTGCTTCCTTTAGTGTAATTTTCTTAAATTGAACTTTATCATAAGGCTTAAGTTGAACTAACTTTTGAATATCGAAAGACGCTACGTGAACTATTTTAGGGTAACCTCCTGATGTACCTCTATCAGCTAGAAGAATTATTGGATTTCCATCTGGTGGAATTTGAATAGTTCCAAATGATACCTCTCCAGATATCATCTCAATATTTTCCTTAAACTCAATTTTAGGTCCATTCAATCTGTATCCCATTCTATCTGATTTAGCATCTATATTAAAGATGGCACTAAAAAATTCATTAATGCTCCCTTCATTTACATATTTAAATTGGCTGTCTTCAAATACTCTAATCACTGTAACATCAGAACTAGGCAGCATAATATTTTTCATATACCACTTTGCGGCTGAAAAACTTTCTTCTTTACTAAATTCTTTTAGTTTGCCTATTATACTTAATGAAAGCTGACTTTTGTCTCCCAGTTCAAGTCTATCATCTTTTTTCAGAGCTCTTCCATCTTTCCCTCCAATCTTTGCTCTTAGATATGTGCTTTTGCTACCCATGGAAATCGGGATATCAAAACCTCCAGCCACTGACAAATAAGATCTGCAACCACTTATACATTTTCCAAACTTTAATACAATATCTTCATTTAAATAAATAGGTCTTCCCATAGGAACTTTTTTACCATTAATTGTTGGTGAAAGATTGGCCCCAGTTATGGCTATCAAATTCCCTTTTTTTATACTTAATGAGGGTCCAATTAAAGTAATTTCAAGCACGCCTTCATTTTCATTATTCCCTAGCATAATATTCGATAATCTCAAGGCATAAGTATCCATAGCGCCGCTAACAATGACTCCATATTTTTGATATCCATACCTTCCAGTATCCTGAATTGTTGTTAAAATACCCGGAGTTAATACAGTTATACTCATCATATCTTCTCCTTTAAATTCAAATATTCATCATAAGAAATAGGATAAAATTTTGCTATATCACCACATTTTAAAAGAGTTTTATCCTTGCTATTTAAATCAAATAATTTCAAAGGAGTTTTACCGATTATTTGCCATCCTCCAGGCGTTTCTATTGGATAAATTCCTGTCTGAGTTCCTGCAATTCCAACAGAACCTTCTGGTATTGCTATTCTTGGAGACTCACGCCTTGGTGTATATATTTTTTCTGACAATCCCCCTAAATAAGGAAATCCTGGTGCAAAACCAATCATATAAACTAAATATTCTCCTTGAGAATGAATTTTTATAACTTCTTCTACAGTAAGATTATTTACTTCTGCCACGTGCTTTATATCTGGTCCAAATTCATCCCCATAACAAACTGGTATTTCAACTATATGCTCTTCATAATTACAAGAAAAATCAAGCTTTGATAATATCTCTTCTAATTTTAACTTTACTGTTATAAACGGTTCATCACTTTTTATTTTTAAAGGATTATAAATCACGGAAACGCCTAAGAAATATGGTATGTATTCTATAAGACCCCAAAATGCATTTTCATCAAGATAAGCGCAAAATATTCTTATTTTTTTATTAATATTTTTGTCTATCTTGTTTCCAAACTGAATTAGAGCTGACGTCTCATTTATCTGCAAAATGCTAAAGTTATTCGTCCCCATATTTATCACCTGCCCTAAAATCTTTCTTGTAATCAATAATTATTAGCTTTACTCATAAACTCTTTTTACTCTTTTACCTATTCCGCAAACAAACTCATAATTAAAGCTTCCAGCTATCTTTGCTAATTCTTCCACAGTAATAATGTTCTCACCATCCTGCCCAATTAAAGTTACTGCATCTTCAATTTTTACATCATCAATGCCAGTAACATCTACCATCATTTGATCCATGCAAATCCGTCCTACTATAGGAGCATATTGTCCATGAATCAAGACTTTTGCTTTTGAAGAAAGTCCCCGCATGTATCCATCTGCATAACCTACAGAAACAGTTGCAATCTTAGTGTTTGCTTTTGTAATATATGTTTTGCCGTAACTTATACCAGTTCCCTCATGAACTTCTGAAATATTAATTATATGAGATTTCCATTCTAATGCTGGTTTTAATTTTATAGAATTTTTATTTACTTCATCTGATGGATATAACCCATAGGTGATTATTCCACTTCTAACCATATCAAAATGATGATCACTAAATTCCATAATTCCTGCACTATTACAAACGTGTTTAATTGGAATGTCTATTTTATTATTTTCCAGCATGGTTAAAAATTCATCATACCTTGCCTTTTGCATTTTAGTGTAAGTTTTATCACTTTCGTCTGCGCAAGAGAAATGAGTGAATATACCTTCCAGCATTATGTTATCCATATACATAATCTTTTTAATATCCACAACACTTTTTTGGCTAACTTTAAACCCGATTCTATTCATTCCTGTTTCTAATGCAATATGGACTTTTATTTTTCTTTTGAATTTCATTGCACATTTTGATATGTTTTCAGCCATTTCTAAATTATATATAGTCTGAGTAATATCATACTCTGCTAAGTCTAAATATTGTTTTGGTGAAGTATATCCTAGAATAAGTATTGGCGTATCTATTCCATTTTCACGAAGTTCTATAGCTTCCTCCAGTGTTGCTACTCCAAAATAATCTACTTTATCTTTAAGAAAATTTCCAATAGCAGAAGCTCCATGTCCATATCCATCAGCCTTTATTACTGCCATAACTTTTACTTGACTACCAATTTTTTTTTTACTCCATTTATATTGTGTGCTATAGCTTCTAGATTTATTTTTACATAGGTTCTTAAATATTTTTCCATATACTAAATTAGCCTTCTTTCCTTATCCCTATGGTTCTATTTTTATACTATTTCTCCTAATGATGTTATTTTTATATTTTCTTTTTCTAAAGCCTTACTTATTTTTTTTACAAATTCCAATGCTTTTATTCCATCTCCATGTACACATATGGAATCCGCTTTAATTGGTATGTCTATTCCATTTATAGTCCTAACTTTATTTTCACTTACCATCCTAATTACTCTTTTAATTGCCATTTCTTCATCTGTAATAACTGCACCATATTTAGTTCTCGCCACTAAAGTTCCATCATCATTATAAGCTCTATCTGCAAAAACTTCACTGGCTACTTTTAACCTAGTGCATCTTGCAGCATCAACCATTTTACTTCCGGATAATCCAAGTAAAATTAAATTTGGATCAACTTCATATATTCCTTCGCAAATAGCCAATGCTAAATTTAAATCTTTTGCTGCCATATTATAAAGTGCTCCATGGAGTTTTACATGATTCATTTTCATTCCATGAGCTAAGCAAAAAGAGTTTAATGCCCCTATTTGATATTGAACAATGACTTTAGCCTCTTTAACTGAAATATCCATTTTTCTTCTTCCAAATCCAACTAAATCCGCAAGGCCCGGATGTGCTCCAACAGAAACATTGTATTGTTTTGCTAATTTAACTGTATTATCCATAACTACTGGATCGGAAGCATGAAAACCGCAAGCAATATTTGCAGAAGAAATATATGGAATGACTTCTTCATCTGATCCGATTTTATAACTCCCAAAACTTTCGCCTAAATCACAATTCAAATCTACCTTGTGCATAATATCTCCTTTAAGCAAGTATGACAGAAAATAGACTGGCATACTTCCTTGTTATTTTTCCAATGCCTAATACTTTAAATCTATATTTTTTACATCTGTTATTAGCATATGCCCTGGAGAATGAGTAATAACTATTTTAGGCTTAACATTCATAACAACTGCTTGTGGTGTAACACCACAAGGCCAAAATACAGGAATTTCATTGTTTTTTATAGTAACACAATCTCCAAAATCAGGTTTGTTTATATCTGTAATTCCAATAATTGCTGGATCTCCTACATGAATTGGTGCGCCATGTACCTTGGGCATTTCCCCACTTATTAAAACTGATTTAACTATATTGTCATAGGCAATAGGCCTCATGCTCACCACCATTTTCCCATTAAATATTCCTGCTGGAGTACAATCAATATTAGTGATAAACATCGGCACATTACAATTTTCCTCAATGTGTCTTATTGGAATATCAGCCTGAATAAGCTCTGATTCAAAAGAAAAACTACATCCAATTAAAAAACTTACAAAGTCATCTCTCCATAAATTTTCAATATGAGTATATTCCCCAGTTAAAACTCCATCTTCATAAACTCTATATTTAGGTATATCTTTAGTGATATCAATATCTTCACCTAAATATTTGAGTTTTTTATCTCCAACATCACTAACTTCAAGTACTGGGCAGGATTTAGGATTCCTTTGAGTAAATAATAAAAAGTCATAAGCTAATTCCCTAGGTAAAATCACTAGATTAGCTTGTGCATACCCAGGACACATTCCTGCTGTTGGAGTTGTAATCTTCTCTTCACGTATTAGTTTACGAGCAGCATAAGGCTCCATCTTTGAATAGTCCATATTTTATCACCTCTGTATTTCCTAATCTACTCTATTCTCTGCTGACTATTCCTATCAACACTTTAAATTATCCTTTTTAACTCTTGTAGTTCATCATTTTTAACTTCTTGATTTTCATAAAACCCAAGTTCAATTACTTTTTCAAACCAGGTTGCACAGGTTTTTTCGAGTTTTAGAGCCGACGCTATACATTCCCTCATCAAATTAACTATTGAGCTATTCATTGATAAACTACATCCGTCTATGGCTGGAATCAAATCCCCATACATATCTATCATGCCACTTCTAGATGCTGTAATTATAACTTCTTCTTCCATTTCTTTTGTATGCATTATATTTAAATCTTTTTTTAAATAAGATAATGCTGCTATAAGTCCATAACATCCCCAGTCTGAAACAGTTGCGGTTATAATATTATCAGCCTTTACATTTGCAAGTATTCCTCCATCACAGCCGCAGCGGCAACTCCCTTTAGCTGCATATGGAACATATGCTTCCAAATGTTCATTTATAGTTCCCATACCAAGTTCATTTCCAAGGTCCCCTATGGCGATATTTAAAACACCTTTTTCTTTTAATTTACTAAATAAAATATCCTGTTTCGCCTCAAGTTCACTTACATCTAGTCCAACTGCATTATGATAAACGCCAAGAGAATTTGCTCCTGGGCATTCTATACTTATAACTGCACTTGGAAGTTCTTCTGCAATTAGTTCATCAGCTTGTTTACTCGCCCACCTTATATCTTTTGTAAATGTTATAGCTGCTAAAGATAATGGATACTCTTTTAAGCTTTTTATACTATCCTGGAAATGAAGTCCAACTACATAGGCTAAATTTTTTATTGCTATAATATTTTCTTCAGGACATATTATCACAGGTTTCACATTAAAGCCCTTTACTAATGCTCTTGCTAAAAGCATTGTACTTACAATTCCGTCCATTTCTGCTTTTTTAAACGGAAGTAGCACAAAGCCTGTCATTATATAAACTAAATCTCCTTCTTTTAATGTGCTTATTAATTTTTTAGCACTATTCATTGTTAAAGGTTCTTTAGTGTAGTCTCTTGCCCCACTATATAAAATTCTACAAACTCCATAGCCTCTTGGGTCCAAATTCATTAAATTATCTAAATTTTCCCCTATATTTAAAATTGTTAATTCTTCTTGATTCATAATCTTTCCTCCTCATTACTAATACTGCCCAAATAACAATTTATACTATTTAATTTGTCTCTTCTAAAAATTCATCCAGTAGTGCCTCTTGCAATTTTTTAACAATCTCAGTTGCTTTTCCACCTACAGGTTTACCATCTATTTCAGATGTAGCCATACAAAATTGCCCTGAACTTGTAACTATAACTTCATCTGCCTCCATTAATTCTTTTAAATTAAAAGCCGTTTCATTCACCGGAATCTCAAATTTTTTACACATTTTTATAATATGTGCTCTTGCTATACCTGGTAAAATTAGATTATCCGCTGGTGCTGTTTTAAAAATTCCATCTTTTATAATAGATACATTGCTATGAGCGCATTCAGTTACTCTATCTCCTCTATGGAACACTGCTTCTTGGCAACCCATCTCTTCAGTCTTTTGTGCAGCCATTACACTGGGTAATAAATTCAAAGTTTTTATATTACAATGAAGAAATCTTGTATCCTCTAAAGTAATCAATTTTAATTTTTGTGACATATCCTTTATCTTTAATGGCTTTAATATAATCCATATATTTGCCTTTATATCTTCTGATGGGAAAGCATGATTACGCATACCTGTTCCTCTTGTAACCTGCCAATATACAAATTGATCCCCTGAGTCAACCTTTTTGACCATTTCCGTTAGCAATTCTTTTAATTCAGCCTTTGTACATGGAATCTTGATTTTTAATAACCCTGCGCTGTTAAAAAATCTATCTATATGTTCATCTAATGCAAATATAATATGATTTCTACTATAAGTAGCATCATAAACTCCATCACCAAAATAACATACACGATCATTCATTGGTATTTTCATATTGTTTATCAAATCGTACTCTCCATTGTAATATCCCAAATTTTCCATTTAACTTTTCCTCCTATACAATTAAGAAACTAATACTTTTTAACATATAATTTTATATTAATAATATAAATATGCTGGTTTTTTTAATGATTCATTAAATATCTATAGTTATATACTATATTATTAATTATTATTTTTCAATGTTTTACAAAATATATGTATAATTTCTTGTTTATCATAGTTTGCGCAGTATTTTTTACTGTTTTTCATTATATATCACGTAAAATTTTCATTTTAATAAATTACTATAGTTTAATTTATCAATTGTATTACATAATGTCTATATATGTTATCTTTTCACATCTTCCAAGATATAATATGTTTTTGTTCTAGATACACCCTCTAAACTTTTTATTTCACGATGGATTTTTTCTAGATCCTCTGCTGATTTGCAAAGTATCTTAAGCATAAAATCAAAATCACCTGTTAGATAGTAGCAAAAAACTATATTGTTATTATCTTTAATTGCCTTAGTAAATGATTCATTAAACTTTGGATGATCAAGACTAACTTCCATTAAAGCACTTGTATCATTTCCAAGTTTAGTTTCATCTAATACTATTGTATAATTTTTTATTGTGCCGTTTACTTCCATTTTACGAATACGTTCAAGTACTGCTGAAACTGACAAATGAATTTCTTTGCTTATTGCCGATGCTTTACTCCTAGCATTAGATTTTAAACACTCCAATATTCTATAATCCATATTATCCATAGTTAATCACTCCAATTTAAAAATATCCACCATATAACATTACATATAAAAATAACTAGCCACTATGCTAGTATATTTGCTTATCATAAGGAGGTGCATTGAATAAATCTCCACAAACCTTTTACTTTCTCATTCCAAATTTATACCATAATTATACCATAAGAAGTTTATAACAATAATATCAAAATATTAGTTTGATACTCTTAATGAAATTTTGTTTGAATTATATATTATTTAAATATTTGATTAGATAAATGCAAAAAAATACTGCATCAGGCTAAATACCCTATGCAGCATTTTTATTATAAAACTACCTTTTCTAAATCCATTATTGCATTATAAATCATTTGTCTTGTTATTTTATAAGGAACATGTTTTATATCTCCTGTTTCCATGGCTTTATCAAGTACTTTATCAAGATCCTTTTCCTCAACCTCAATATCAGCTAGACAAGTTGGAAGTCCAATACTTTTATTGAAAGCAAAAACTCTATCACGTTCTTTATATTGCTTATCACAGGTAAGCATAACCAAAACACCATAAGAAACCACTTCTCCATGCAAATGATTTTTTTCTATGTTTTCTAGGGTAGTGCATCCATAATATACGGAATGCGCAAGGCAACTATTATAATCATTTATTACAAAAACTGATACAAGCCCTGTGGTGATTATTATATTAAGAATTACTTGTTCTAGTTCACGTGTTACCTTATGTATTTTAACATCTTCGTAAGCTTTTCTGCCATACCTGAGAATTGGTTCTACGCAGTTACGGCTTATATCTACACCTAAAAGATTAGTATGGTCAAGTTCATCATCTCTTGAAGAAAATGTACATTCATATTCTTTTGATAATGCGTCGCCTATGCCTGCCCAAATAAAATCACTTGGTGCTTCTGATATTATTTTAGTATTAATAAAACAATGGGTTGCTGGTTTTTTAGGAAAATATAACTCTTTAAATACATGATTTGCATCATAAATTACTGTAGTTACTGTTATTGCAGCACAATTTGAAGCTATTGTTGGGAATACAAATAATGCTTGTCCTGTTTCATCACACATGGTTTTGCTTGTATCAACGCTCCTTCCACCTCCAACTGCAAATATCATATCAGCATTTGCAACTATTGGATTCTTTTTAAGCATCTCTACATTTTCATAGCTGGAGTCCCCACCAAACCACACAAAATCTAATATCTCTATATTAGAATCATTAACCCCTTTTAAAAGCGCCTCTTTAGCTTTTGCCATAGCTGTTTTTCCACCAACTACTACTGCTTTCTTTCCATAGCCTTTACAAATTTCAGGAATTTTTTTATAAACATCCTCTCCTATACTATAACTTGGTAAAAATACACTGTAATCGCTCATTTTTTTGCCCCCTAATTATTTTTTGCAAAATAAAAAGACTCTGCCTCTATTAACTAGAGACAAAGTCTAAAACTCTGCGGTACCACACTATTTGTCACTTAAAAAGTGACCTCTCAAAAATATCTCAAGGAAATCCTCTTCAATATTTGGCAATATAACGGTTGCTACCGGTCTTGCTTACACAATAATTAAATCTTCAGCAAAAACTACTCGTGAGTGATTTTCAATTTCTTCGCAAATCTTATCTCCCACCAAATGATAAGTTCTCTTACTAAATGCTATAAAATTTACTTTTCTCTATCAACGTATTTATTGATTAACTTGTTCACAATTATATGTCTAATTTTGTATACTGTCAAGAACTTTGATATTGAAAATATAAACTAAAAACAAATTTAAAGTTAATTTTCTTGCAGAGCCTTAGTTATTATGAATATATTTAACTCTATATTGATTCTTCCATATCTACTATTTATTCATAGTATTTCCCCCAACAGATAATAAACTAGATTTATAATTCTTGATTTTATCCATTAAGCCAGTATTCATTGAAGAATCTGTATCATCAGCAGCTGTGAATTTCCACGTGAAGTCTCCACCATTCACCCTTCCTGCATAAGTGGTAACAATACTTTGCACATCTTCTGGTGCATCTGGTTTATAGCTATACATTAATGAACTTGTATCAAAATTGTTATACGTATTTCCTCCACTTACAGACTTATATGTGCTTGGAACTACTTCATCTCTTGTTTTAGCTAAGTATGCATCAAATTGAGTAGCATCTTGGTTAGCATAAATAAGTCTTTCTGCTCCTTCTATTTTATTATTGTATGCTTTAATCATTCCTCCTTCTTCACCTGAGAAACCTCCTTTAATATCATTATAAATGTCAGTACCCTGTAGTGATATTAGCATTGGATTTTTACAATTTCTAAAGTAATTGGCTTCTACGAAAGCAGACCCGGCTTTTGTAACCCCAACACCATATTTTGCATTACCATCAAAATAGTTATTGTACACGTGAACAGTACCAACTCTTATACGAGGATGTCTTGAATCTGAATGATCATACCAATTATGATGGTATGTTACAAAAAAGTTTTCTGTATCACTCATACCACAAAGTGAAGATTTACCTGAATCATAAAAATGATTGTATGAAACTGTAACATAAGTTGATTTGCCTTTTATATCACAAGATCCATCACCTTTTACTTGATCAGCATCACTTCCAGCTGCACCATAGAAAAGATCATTATTATGGATCCAAATATTTTCATTATCAGTGTCAAGTGAAATTGCGTCATCGGGGAATAACATAACACCAACATTTCTAACTTCTACATTACGACAACCTCTTATAAGAAATCCCCATTGATATGCAGTAGCATCTTGTCCTACACCCTCGAATGAAACATTGTAACAGCCTTTTATTTGTAAATATCCAGTACTATTAAGCCCAGCAATATCAGATGCTTTTATTTCACCTACCATACGAATAATAAGTGGAGTCTTGTCATAACCTTTTTGACGCTTTGCCAAAATATCTGTAAGACCTATACATGTAGTTTCAGTTCCTTTTGCATTTGTTATAACATTTGCTGTTACTGTATTTACAGTAGCTGCAGTAATGTATACGATCTTAGCATTATTTGCAACAGTACCATCATTATTATATCCGCCAGAGCCTGTACCCATTGGTGATTGTGAAGCAAATGCAAAACCTTCTCTTGTATTTGCTTTCACTTGGATATTTTGTGTAGTTGCTTGTTCTAGAGTAGCTTCAGCATTATTTATAACTGGCACTATTTTTATGACATAACTTCCTTCTGCAAGACCTAAGACATCTGCTGTAAAATATGATTCATATTTTCTAATTAAATTATCATCTACTTTTTTATATCCAGAATCTAAATCATTTGCTGATTTATAATAAACATTGTACCCAGTGGCGTTCTGAATTGGACTCCATTCCACATTTGCTGATTCTAACCAACCTTTACTTTCCAATATAGATACTGTAGTTGCTATATTGCTTGTAACTTTTGTAGTTTCTGATGATTTGGCACTTGCGCTAAATGTTGAAGCCATAACTAATGATAACGTTAACGTAACGATCAGTAGATGTCGTGAAATTCTTTTAATTTTACTCATTTAATTTCTCCCCCTCATACTTTATTATAATTAACTTAGTCAAGTAACTAAAATTATGATTACGATTACATTGCATTATTTATATTATCACAAACAATACAAATAATGTCAACATAAATATATATTTGAAATTCTAAAGTTTAACCTGTCTTTAATGATGGAAAAACATAATAACAACAACGTCCATTTTGTATTTTATTTACGTCATGTGAAATTCCTATACTATAACTTGATAAAACCACACTGTAATTACTCATTTTTTTGCCCCAATAATTATTTTTCGTAAAATAAAAAGACCCTGCCTCTATTAACTAGAGACAAAGTCTAAAACTCTGTGACACCACTACTCGTCACTTAAAAAGTGACCTTTCAAAAATATCTAAGGGAAATGTTTATTTGGCAATATAACAGTTGCTACCTATGTTGCTTACGCTTTAATATATATTTCATAAATTCTAATTAAAATATAAATAGCATTATTGCTGAACTTTCTGTGTATTATATGCAAATGCTAGTGCATTTGTATTTTTTATTAAAATATGCATTGCAACAAATGGCCCTATTCCACATAAAAGGATTCCAAAAATCATCCACATAAGTACGGATGTACCATTTTCAGAAAAATGTAAATTATATCGTGGTGCATTTTCAGCTAATCGATTACCTATATTATAATACCAAAACCAAGCATAAATTCCGCATGTAATTACGGATAATAGTATAAATTTCACAAGCCCCCCAGTATTTTTTCCATCTTCACTACACAATACATTAATATCTTGAGCTAATTTATAAATGAACCAATAACTATATATTCCACAAGTTAAAATGGTAAATAGTATGTACTTCCCAAGACCTCTGTTTGTATTAATCATTAAAATCCCCCACCTTATAATAGTTTATAAAATTTATAAATAAAACCACTTTTAATATTTATATTAACAACAGCACCCGGATTTAAAATTCTAAATATATACACTGTTGTAAATAACACGATTCCGATAACTATTGCACAATTAAATATCTTGTGGGGCACTTTATCTTTAAATAAAAATATAAAAAAATAAATAATTGGCAAAAAAAATAATGGATGATAGTAAAATGCACCTTTTATATCTAAATGAAGTAAACAAATCCATGCCCTAGTCATTCCACAACCAGCACATGGAACACCAGTTAAAAATTTAATAGGGCATCCAATACCAATTACATCAAAAAACGAATATAATAAAACCATTGTAAGTCCAAATTTAACATATTCTTTAATCATTATATTCTTCATATAATTACTTCCATTCTATTTTAATCTACGACATGATTCTACCAATTATACCATAATATAAATTATATTTCAATAATCGTACTAATTCCCATTTGAAGGGACTTTGTTAGTATTAGCTGAATATAATTCCTTTACATCCATAAATAATAGATATACTTTTGAATAATTTTATAGTAACTTTTAAAACTATAATAAGCATAAAAAGCATTGAAATCTACTAGCACAACTATGTTTATTATGCTTATTATAATGGAAACTTGGCTCGCTATACTCCCTGAGTAAATTTGAAATATTTACAAAAATCGAGATAGTTTTTGCTGCTGATATGAAATGATTGAACTTAATCGAAAAAAATGTTATGATATCAATGTTAAACTCAGTATAATGTCTTTAATACGTAAAACAACTGTAAAATTGCAATTGATGAGAGAATATATTTAAGAGCTTATTTTTATAGGCTCTTTTTTAGTGATAAAGAGAGGTAATAATATGATAAAGATTGATAACTTGTCCTACTCATTTCCCGAAAAGGAACTATATAATAACATTTCATTTACATTAGAAGATGGTGAGCATTGTGCTTTTATAGGCACAAATGGTAGCGGAAAAAGCACACTGATAGATATAATTATGGATCCAGAAAAATATATGTTTGATGGTAAGTTAGAGATGTCCCCAAACTGTAGAATTGGGTATGTAAGTCAGTTCTCACAACTAGACGAAAGAAAAGAAATTACAGTTTTCGAATATATAGGTGATGAATTTATTAAACTCCAAAAGAAAATGACACATATTTGTACTGAAATGGAAACATCTGCAGATATTGATCCTTTACTAGAACAGTATCAACAAACTCTAGATGCATTTAATGCAATTAATGGGGATGATTTCGAAAACATTATTGATAAAAAACTAAGTCTTACAAACTTGATTAAGTATAAAAATCTAATGATATCTGAACTTAGTGGTGGGGAATTCAAGCTTATTCAAGTAATTAAGGAAATGCTAAATAGTCCAGACCTCATAATTATGGATGAACCCGATGTGTTTTTAGACTTTGGAAACCTTAATTCACTTAGAGATCTAATTAATTCATGCAAAGGAACAATGTTAATTGTTACGCACAACAGATATCTGTTAAATCATTGTTTTAACAAAATCCTACATCTTGAAAATCTGGAACTCCAAGAATTTGATGGAAACTATATTGATTATAACTTTTCATTGCTTCAAACTAAAATTGAGTTACAGGAACTAGCTGCTGCTGATAATGAAGAACTTGAGAGAAACCAGATTTTAGTAGATAAACTAAGATTTCTTGCAACTGATCATAATGAAGCCTATAGAGGGAGAGCTCTAAATGCTAGAGTTAAAATTCAAGAAAGATTAGAAAAACGTAAAATCAAAACTCCATTTGTGGATATTAAACAACCTAATATAAATTTTGCTAGCGATAAGAAAATAGAGGAATCCATTGCTTTAAAAGTTAGTGATTACAGTGCTCGCTTTGATGATGTACTTCTAGAAAATGTTAACTTTGAGATTAAATCAACTGATAAAGTAGCCCTTGTTGGTTTAAATGGTACTGGGAAAACAACTTTACTCACAGAAATTTTCGAAAATACAAATGATTGTATTGAGATAAATGAAAACATTGAAGTAGCTTATTTATCTCAACTTCAGGGCAAAACACTAAATGAGTCTAATACGGTGCTTGAAGAGTTCTTCGAAGCTGGATTTAAAACTTATGAAGATATTAAATTGCATATTGCTAGCTATGGTTTTGAAGAAGACATTATTAATCAAAAGATACATTCTTTATCCGGTGGAGAAAAAAATATGCTTCAATTGGCTAAAATTTCTGCAAGTTATGCTAGTCTGCTACTTCTTGATGAGCCCACAAGTCATTTGGACACTTATTCACAAATAGCACTGGAAAAAGCCATAGCGAACTACAAAGGTGCTATTCTAATGATTTCTCATGATTTCTATACTATAGTAAACTGTATGGATTATGTTTTAATCATTGAAGATAAGACAATTAGAAAAACCAGTATGCGAAAATTTAGGAAGATGATTTATGCTAATCATTTTGACAAAGACTATTTAGAAATTGAACAAAAGAAAAAATTAGTTGAAACAAAAATAGAGTTAGCCTTAAAAGATACTGATTTTACCCTTGCAAAAACTTTATCTGAAGAGTTAGAAGAGTTGATTAAGTTATTGTAGCAAGATGCTTGCTGAGAACGTACGTAGATTTATGTAAATCAAATCTACGTACGTTCTTTTTATGTATATGTAGCAACACGGGAGATTTAGTAGGTAAAAATTGCTTGATCCAACGATTGCTTGGTGATATAATTCAACAATTTCTAGAATCAGAAATGGAAGAACATTTAGTTTAATGGATTGTGTCAAAACTATATCCATTTTCCCTAAGATACTGTATAACTTCAGGTAGGGCTTGTACAGTATTTTTCTTTGGTCCTGCATCATGCATTAAAACTACTACTGAATCAGATGATGCCGAGGCAGTATTTACTTTTAAATTATTCATTAGTACTGAAGGCGCTGGATTATTACCTTCTGCATCTCCTGTTTCATCATTCCAATCTACATATGTGTATCCCGCTTTTACCACTGCATCTCTATATGAAACTAATCTATTTCCATGTCCAAAGTAGCCACCTGGAAATCTCATAAGTTTTAAGTTATATTGATCGCCTAATATAGATTTCAACACTTGACTACATCTTTGCACATCATCAAGAAAGTTTTCTGCTCCTTCGTTATAACTAATTGAATGACTATATGTATGATTTCCAACCACATTTCCTTCATTTACTTCTCTCTTAACAAGGTCTACGTTCCTTTCCGCATTTTGACCAATTAGAAAAAATGTTGCTTTTATACCATTTTGATTTAATATTTGTAATATAGATGAAGTATTCTCAGATGGACCATCATCAAAGGTTAAATATGCAATTTTTTTACCATCTGTCCTCTTTGTTTTCCAAGGTGCAAATTCTCCTGGCACACCATTAAATGGATTTTGGGACTTCTCTAAATCCAATCTTTTTGCTGCGAGTTGCCTGTTTTTTTTCAATTTAACCAAACGTTGTTTTTTAATTATTTCGGCATTTTTTATCTTTCTAATTCTATCTTGTTTCATAGCATTACTGCTATCTGCTTTAGATCTTTGGGCTACTATAAATACACCTGTTGTGCACAGAACCACCATACATATAAATACAACCACACCTGTTATAAATATTTTTTTCTTTGTAACCCTAGTATTGTACATATTCATAATCTTCCTTTTCTTGCAAAAAATAATATACATTTACTCTTCCATGCAATTTTTCATATTGATAAATTGTAGCAAAATACCAAGTCCTTAAAGACTTGGCATTTCCCATTTTATTCCTGATTATGATGTGATTCGAGCACATAACCTACTGATTATGAATGTGAAGTTTTACCTTGTGTAGCTTTCACTATATTCCAGTAAAACTTTGTGTACCAATACATTGACAGTATTATATTGAATTATGTCTTCGTAGAATTGATACTATTTTTTCTCTACATTCTTAAATTCACCTTATAGAATTCCAAGATTATCTAATTTTACTCCACTTGTATTAAAAATCTTTCCATCATCTTGGATAAACTTATGCTCATACTCAATAGTACTTCCTCCAACAATCTTTCCATTTAAATATAATTCTGATTTAACTGGAAGTCCATCATCATTAAGATAAAGAATATGCATTTCATCTTTTATGTCACCGGATGATATTTTCTTTAATTTTTTGCCATCTGCTGTGGTCACTGTGCCTACATCTTTCCAAGCTGATCGATCAGTATAGGATGCTTTAATAGCAGCAACAGTTTGGTTTTTCTGTATGTCTTGTATTTCAGAATCTGCTTCTTTTTGTGTTACTTGATATTCATTACCTTTTATTGCATTACCTTTATCATCTCTTATTATATTTACAACATGTTTTCCTTCATTATAGGTACTACTATATTTGACAATATTCGCTTGAGTTAGTTTAGTTTTAGCGTTCTGAGCATCAGTTTCCTTAAATTCACTATCATTAACACCAAACCTATTTATATCCGATCTAAAATCAAAAGTATTTGGATTCAGCCAAGTCTCATTAATAGTCGTAGATCCATTGGAATGAGTTGTGGTTTTTAAATATTCTATGCTTCCCTTAGTTGCCTCTCCGCTAACTTTAGCTGCTGCACTATTTTGCACCTGCTGTTTTGACCCTGCCAATGCAATTTGTGTACCTTTGTTTGAAGCACTTTTTTGATTGAAATTGGTTGATGCATAAGATGTAACAGAAGTGGCCATTACTGCAACAAGTGCAGCTCCTAGAATTGTTTTTTTCATAATAATAATCTCCTTCATAAATATTATTTTGGAGTAATCTTAACTGTAAATTACCTTATATAATTGTCACATATAAGATATTTTTTTTTTGCTTTCTTTGACTAAAAGCTAAGATTCATTCCATAATTTTATTATAGACCTAAGATATTTCAAATTTAATGATAGTTATCTCAGACTTGTAAACAAAATGTATAAGTTTTGTTTTTTTATTACTCTATCACATATCCTTAAAGGAACTGCTTAAGAATTAAAAAACAAATCTATAAAATCAATTTAATTGATTTTATAGATTTGATATAATATACTCTTTTTTTATGGAACTATCTGCTAAAATTGAGGACATATGTACAGTTAATATAGAATCTTCACTTATATTATCTGAATTAATCAGTACATTGTTCATAAATTTTCCAATAATATGTACAGTTTCGCCTTTATTTGAAATAAGTATTTGTGGTCTAAAATAATGAAAAATGTTTTTTAATAAATTATATATTAAGCCATTTCCAGAGTTCTTAGCGCATCCAAAATTATCAATATAACCAAAATTGAGCAAACTTACTTTAATGTCCTTATTTGTTTTAAATGTATTGTTATAGCCTATATATTGATTTTTAGATACTTTATAGGTTC
>Ga0255362_1000071_pt1 | contig 27176 bp, 23 predicted proteins | sample GFST75r2metaG_FD_186000 | JGI IMG/M metagenome (GOLD analysis project Ga0255362, IMG submission 186000)
GCTTTTTTGTTATCTAAATCTAGATCATCATTTAAAGCTTTAATTCCAACTCTAATTACTTTTCTAAATATTTCTTTTTCTAGCATATCCACATTATAGGCATCTAGTTTTTTATCTCCCTTTGACAAAATAGGAAGAACAGTACTAGCCAAAATCAATGAAAACAAAATAACACCTGCTGCTATGAATATAATTAAGTCACGTTCGGGAAAAGCCTCGCCATTGCCCAGAACATAAGGTATGGAAAAAGCTCCAGCTAAAGTTACTGAACCCCTAACACCTGAAAGGGCTGTTAAAATAGATGGCTTTAATTTATGTTTATATACATGCTTTTTTTTACCAATATTCCAACTTTCATTCCAAAATAAATATACCCACAAAAATCTAAGAATAATCAATGTTAATGCAATAACTAAAATATATATGAATACCTGAATATTACTAATACTGTTATCCTTTAAAATCACAGATTCTACTGCTGGAATCTGTAGTCCAAGTATCAAAAACACTAAGCCATTTAATATAAATAAAATTACTGACCAGGTGCTAGAAGATACAATCTTTAACTTGGAAATTGCTGATTCTGTAAAATCCGATTTAATTGATTGAACTATTCCACCTGCAACTACAGCTAAAATACCTGATACACCCAGTTCTTCGGAAATCATATAAATTATGAATGGAGTTAATATTTGCACTAATACATGAAATGTTGCATCTTCCATTCCAAGTCTTCTTATGGCTTTACTACCCCTTATTATTAAGTAGGCCATAATTATTCCGCACAAAACTCCTCCTATAGCAATAACAAAAAAGCTAAATGTAGCATGGGTTATAGAAAATACTCCGCTTACGGTAGCCGCAACTGCAAATTTAAATGCAACTAAACCTGAAGCATCATTCATTAGGGCCTCACCTTCAAGTAATCGCATTATTTGTTTTGGTAAATGGATTCTCTCTGATAATGCACCAACTGCAACTGCATCTGTTGGTGATAAAATAGCCGCCAGAGCAAAGGACGCTGACAGTGGAATAGAAGGTATCATCTTGTTTATAACTAGCCCTACTATCACTACTGTTGTAAACACCAAACCTAAGGACATTAATAAAATCGGAATTCTTAATTTCCATATCTCGTCACGCTTAACTATTTTTCCATCATTATAAAGAAGTGGTGCAATAAACAATACCATAAATAGCTCTGGGTCAAGAGGCATATTTACTCCTAGTGGAGAAACAGCTAAAACTATTCCTAGTGCTATTTGGATTAAAGGTACTGGTATCCATGGGGTAAATCTATTTATAACATTTGAAACACCAATGCTGGTAAGAAGAATTAGTACAACAATAAATATCTCCATATAATAACATAACCCCCTTAAGGTATATAAAAAAGCTACATATCTCCTAATAACTTTTTCGTGAAACCTAATCGATTTAAACATCTATATGTGTATTATACCTTAAATTCACATTATCTATATGTTTTTCAACACTAATATAAAGCCGTCAAGGAATTTATTGCAGCTTCTTAGATAGATATGCATTATAATACTCCTAGATTATAAATGAATGGGGATCAATTAAAACAAAAAATACATAAAAATCATTCTAATCTTGCTTTAATTATTAATCGATGAGTAGCAATCCTTATAGGTGTGCATGTTACAAGAGTCATAGTGGAATCCGTAGTAGGGTTTAATACTTGAACCTGGCTTGGAAGAACCACTTGTATATCATATACTTTATATTTATACTCTCCATTAACTGTTTTAACCTGTATTTCATCTCCATCTTTAAGCTCGCCTAACCTATTAAAATATTCTCCAAAAGTATAGCTTCTGTGCCCTGCTAAGCAAAAATTGCCCTTTTGTCCAGGCATAGCGGTACCTTGAAAATGTCCCACTGCATACTTTAGTGTTTTAAGGTCAGCACCTTCACCTATAGCAACTTTTAAATCTATTTTGGAAATAGTCAGTATACCTATTGTTCCATTTTTTATTATGTCTTTGAGGTCCGTGGAATCTATGGTACTATCCTTGACATTAGGTTTTTTGTTGTTTTTTGAATTTTTAATTTCTTTTTCATAATTATTTATCATAGTATCTTGTTTTTGCATTGTCCAATACTTAGCTGCAAATGCATATGAGATTATTAACACACCTATTAATACTAGTACCCCAGCAATGATTCTCACCTTTCTCAATCACTTATCCCCCTTATAAAAAATAAGGGCTACCACAAAATTATATATTTTCTAATTTCAGTGTAGCCCCTAGCAAATTTTTTAACCATTAATTAATATTATACTCTTTTTCTCTTTCTACTTATTAATATTACTGAAGAACCAGCAATAATTAATACTAATCCCAATGCCATAAGAACACTTTCATCTACAAACTGTCCAGTTTTTGGCAAAGTACTTGAAGTTGTTGTAACTCTAGAAATTGGTGTTGCAGTTGCGGTTGTTGCAGTTGTTGCAGGTGTTGTTGTAACTGCTGGTGTTTGAAGTTTTGTTATAGTGCTTTCAGCTGTTGTTAATTTATTGTAATTTGTAACTAAAGCCTTTTGAGCATCTGTAAGTGCATTGTATGCAGTTCTTAAAGCCGTAACAGTTTCTTTATCTGATAAAGCTACATTTTGAGGGATTGCGTCTATTTTAGCAATAACTGTAGCTGCTGCTTGTTGATCAGCAGCTTTTACTGCTGCAGCTTCAATGCTTGCAATCTGTGTTTCATCATCTGAAAGAGATGTAATGTTAGTTACAAGTTTTTGCTCATCAGCACTTAAAGCAGTGTAAGCAATACGCGCATTTTGCACATTATTTTTATCATTTAATGTAATTGCACTTGAAGCGGGTAAACTGTTTATTTGATCAATAACATTTGCTGAAGATACATCCGGTTTAGTGGACTTAAGTAATGTATAGCTATCAGTTTGGGTCATTGTATCAGTTCTATATGTTGTAATTGTGAAACTGTTGCTTGATACTGTAACCCTAGAAAATGTTGGAACTTTGATTTGTTCCTTTTTAGCTTCATAAAAATTATTTGTACCTGGTTGTTGCATTTCATAGTACTTACTTCCACTGGCAGAATTAGCAGTGATATAAAGAGTACCTGTTGCATCTACTACTCTACCCTGGGCATCCACATTTTGAGCTTTAATAGCTTGTCCGCCCTTCATTTGATACGTTCTAGTATAACAATGATCATGTCCATCTAAAACTACATCTATTCCTAAAGAATCAAATATTGGAGGTAAATCCACCCTTCTTTGTATTATATCTGCATCTGTTTCATGATCTGCTGAACTGTAGATTGAATGATGTAAAACTACTACCTTCCATGTTGCACTTGGATTTTTTGCAATAGCATCTTGCATAAATTGTTGATGTTCACCCTCATTGACATCATTACTGTTTAACATCAAATATAATGTATTGTTATATGTGAAGTAATAATCTGTACCAGAGTCTTTATTACCACCGGATAAACCCGCATCAAAGCTTCCATATTTATCTGATAGATTTGGAGCATCAAAGTGTGTCTTGTGTCCTGGTCCATAAGTTTCATGATTTCCTGCTATTGATGCTACTGGTAGAGATTTTAATTGCTCAGGCGCAAAATAGCCAGTGTATTCCGATTCATTGCTTGCACCATTGAGCTCTTTTCCATTATTTATTTGATCGCCTACAGAAATCATAAAACTATTATCAGTAAATAGTTTAGTCGCTTTATTTAATGTATCTACCCATCCAGCGGAATCCTTGCTTATATCACCACCCGCACCAATCTGTGGATCACCTGCAAATAAGAAGCTGTAGCTATTTTTATTGTAAGTATTATAGCTATACGTAGCACTCCAATTAGTACCGTCACCTAAACGATAAACATACTGTGTATTTAATTTATATCCAGTAGTTGAAACCTTGTTAGCAGTGAACCCGTTATTTCCAACGGAAGTTTGTCCACCAAATGTTTGCGCTTTGCTAACTGGAAAGTCAGTGCCTGTTACATCGGATTTTAAAGCTACCTGTACTACAGGTTTTGCATTGCTATTACTTGAATACCAATTAAAATTGAGCTGCGAAGAATCAGCCCCTGGAGATAATACTATGTCATTAAAATTTTTATCAACACTTGCACTTGCTAATACAGACGTACTATTTACGGAAGTTGTTGCTGCCATGCCACTTGTCATTAATACACTTGAAAAAATAACTGAAACCCCCAAAACTAATGCTACTAACTTTTTACGATTTTTCATTCATTTTACCCCTTTACATATTAATAAAATTTGGATGCATAAAACTCTAAATCCTCCCTATAAAAATTTTCCCAATTACTACATTTTTCCATAGTTCAATGCAACTATTATGATATCAGCTTTCTGATACCGTTTCCTCCTTGTTATTGTAAATTGTGTGTAAATTTAAATCTATTGAATATTAAGAAAAATTTACCTTATATTTAACCTGATTTTTACACAACCTTAATTTTTTACCATGATTTATATTTTATAATTTAAGATATATGTATTTTATTTTTAAGTGATTTTGAAAAAACACCTAGGCACTTTGCCTAATTTATCATAGGAGGAAATTTATGACTAATTATTCTAACACAGCAAAAATTATTTTTTCATCAATAGTTATAATTTTATTTTTTATGTTTTTATATTTTTTTAATATCAATCATCCTATAATTTTCACCTCCCAAAATGGTACTGCTAGTGTTGACTATGAGAAAGCAAAGGTTTTAAGTGTAAAAAATACAAACCTTAAAAAAAGTATAAATTTAAATAATCTATATTTTGGTAGTCAAGAAGTAACTGTGAAAATTCTTTCAGGGAAACACGAAGGGGATATAAAAACAATACCAAATTACTTAACAGATATTCATAATGTTTTTACTAAGGAAGGCATGACTATTATTATAGATATTGACTCAATTAACACAAAAACATATAATGCAACAGTATATAGCTATTATAGGGCTCCGGTTGAATACCTCTTTATTTTCTTTTTCTTTTTGGCTCTAAGCATAATCGGAGGTAAAAAGGGAATTAAATCAATTTTAGGAATTATATTTACTTTTATCTGTATTATATTTTTATTCATTCCAATGATATTTAATGGATATTCCCCAATTTCAACCTCATTTTTAATAATAGTTCTTACTACTTGTGTTTCATTATTCTTATTAAGTGGTTTCACAGCAAAAACTCTCTCCGCAATACTTGGTACTATTATTGGAGTCACCATTGCTGGCACTATTGCTATGATTTTTGGAAATCTAGCTCATTTGGATGGTCTAAATGGACAAAATACAGAAACCTTAAGTCTAATTTCAACTAAATCTGGCATGCAGGTCCAGGGACTACTCCTAGCATCAATACTTATATCTTCTTTAGGTGCAGTACTAGATTTAAGTATGTCTATTGCTTCTTCTATACAAGAAATATACATATCAAATCCAACCCTTACTTTTAAACAGCTATTTAAATCAGGCATGAATGTAGGTAAAGATATGATGGGAACAATGGCTAATACCCTTCTCCTTGCTTTTACAGGTTCTTCCCTTACTATGTTAATTGTTATATATTCTTATAATGTTAGTTTCACCCAATTAATGAACATGGACATGGTAAGTATCGAAATAATACAAGGTGTAACAGGTAGTATAGCTGTAATATTAGTGGTTCCAATTATAGCTATGATTTCCGCAAAACTAATTCCATCTTTTTTACATATAGATAAAAACAAATCCTAGAGCTACAAAAACATAGATCTAGGATTGTATTTTAAAAATTTTTAGTTAACAACTTTGATTTTTAGATTTTATGTGTTTGTCATAAAATTTCTCTGATTTTATTTGCAAGACATTTTCCCATTATTTTATGAGTTTTTATGCTTGGATGGCCTGAAATTCCACGTCCATAGGATTCTAAATGATGATCATATTCTAAAAAATATATCCAGTCATTGTGTTCATTTTTTATGGACTGAACTACGCCATTTTTTACATATTCTCTTGTTATTTCTAAAGCCTCATTTTCAATCACTGGACCTATAGAACATATTATTTTAGCTTTAGGATAGTTTTTATGAATTGTATATACTAACTTCTTATATAAATCCACAAATGCTTCTCTGCCTGGCAAACAATTCTCACTAAAATCATTTGTTCCAAGGTTTATGGCTACAACTTCAGGAATCCATTTATTAAAATCCCATTTTTCTGTGCTATTAGGTATTACTAAAGGGTATTTTGATGGCATTGTATATACTGTTTCTCCACCATAATTCTTAGTAAGTCCAAAGCCAGAACAAGCAATAATCATATGTTCTGCATTTAGTTCTTTGGCAGCTAATGTTCCATAAGAATAATACGAATTGTCATATTTAGGATCATATTCTATAGTTTCATTTGCCCCTTCAATTCCAAAGCCACAACTTATGGAATCCCCTACAATTTCTATTTTTAATTTTTTACTATCATCCTTAGGTGGAATAATGTTTCCATCTCCAAAGTTAAAACCTAAAAACTGAGCCCAGCCAATATTAAATTCTGTGCGTTTAATAAGCTTAACTTCATGTTCTCTCTCTTTAAGCCCCTTAGCAAGTATATAGATTCCCTCAGCATCCTCTTCTAATTCAAGTGATTCTATTACAACTTCATTATCAACAATTACTACAAAAAAATTTCTTCCAAAGGATTTTATTTTTGCCGAAACACTTTTTCCATAAAATCTAGCGCTAATAATACTGGCAGACCAGCCAAATTTAGGTCCCTGTCCTTCACTGAAATCAAATCTTCCAAAATATTTTACTCCAGGTTCTCCAAACTCCCTAGACTCTTCAAATGTAAAGTTATCCATGATAATTCCTCCATTTTCATTCTAAATCATATATACTTCTGATTTTTAGTTGTTTTGTGAATTGTTCTAAATTTAATTTTTTTGATAGAGTTTGTTTATTCGTTTTTAAAATTCTTTCCGAAGTTCCAGCCATATCGAAAAAATTATCATCAAATATACAGTCATCATCTGCTAACTCTAAGTCAATATACTTTGTAAAATTCTCAGCTTTAATTTTTATTAAAAAATCATCTTGGCCTTCAGTAACCTGAATTTGCAATTTGGGATCTAAAAATTCAAAATATTTAGGTTTACAAAATAAAACTGTACCAAGTTTTATAATTTCTCCTTGTGATTCTAAAATGTATTCTAAATATATTTCTCTTTGATTTTTCTTTGTGTATATTTGTTTTTTGAAATCCAATTGTTCACAAATACTTGAAGATAGAGGTTCAGCATATACTTCCTTAGTTCCTTGCTTTATTATTTTGGAGTAATTATCTCTTAGTTTCCAAATAACTTTACCATTAAATGAATTTAATGTTTCATTTGTAACATAGAGCTCCACTTTAGTCCCTTCATCAAAAGCAGATAAGAGTATGGGTGCAAAAAAGTTTTTAGCGTAATAGTGAAGTGCCTTCCATCTACCATAATAATCTATACTTGACCAAGAGGCCACCGGCCAACAGTCATTTAGTTGCCAATATATTGCACCCATACACCTTCCGCGATTCCTTCTCCAATGCTCTACCCCATACCTTATTGCTTCAGCCTGAGTTATTTGAGATGCATACAACATATTTTCTAAACCACTAGGATATTTCAAAAATTCTGAAATGTAATATATGATTTTACCATTTCCACCTTCATGCTTTTGATGATTTTCCATAACATATGAAAATGGGTTTCTATCCTTAGGTAGTGTAAAACTCTCAACAGTTTTAATCTCAGGGAAAGATTCAAATCCAAATTCCGACACAAATCTAAAAAAATGTTTTCTGTATTCAGTAAATGGTTTTAGTTCATGCCAAACCTCCCAGTAATGAGCATCTCCCATATTATCATTATCTAATTCTTTAAAACTTCCAAGTTTTGAAGGAGATGATGGCCAATAAAACGTATTAGGATCATTTTTTTTCAGTATCTTAGGAAATAATACTTCATATTGTCTTATATACTCTTCTTCTGTAGTTTTTCTCTTGTTTATTCCCCAGTGTTTTATTGCACTTTCATTCTCATTGTTCCCACACCATAGGCCTAGTGAAGCATGATTTCTTATTCTTTTTATGTTATCCTCAAGTTCTGCCGTAATATTTTCTTCAAATTCTTCTGATAATTCGTAATCCGCGCAGGCAAACATAAAATCCTGCCATACTATTAATCCATGTTGGTCACACAAATCATAAAAATAATCTTCCGGATAATACCCTCCACCCCAAACACGAATGCAATTCATATTTACCATTACTGAAGATTTTATAAGTTTTTCTGTTTTTTCCTTAGTGCAACGTGACAGTATATTATCCTCTGGAATATAATCAGCCCCCATGGCAAATATTGAAGCTCCATTTATATTAAATTCAAAGCTTTCTCCCCACTTGTCTTTTTCTTTTTTTACTGTAAGGGTTCTAATTCCTATATTCATTTCTTTTTTATCTATTATTTCTTTGCCCCTCATTAAAGTGACACTTACATTGTATAAAGGATGATTGCCATATCCATTAGGCCACCACAATTCCGGATTTTTAATATTAAAATTTATAATATTCTCTTTAGATTCAGCTATTACATTTTTTTCAATAACTTCTCCTCTCGGACTATTAACTTTTACATTTATATTAAAATTCTCATGATTAAAATTCTCATGATTAATCTTTACATATATATCAACTTCATTATGAAAATGCTTTTGAGTAACATATACGTCTTCTAGCTTTCCTAGGTTGTAACACTTAATATATATACTTCTCCATATTCCCATATCAGGAATTCTAGGTCCCCAATCCCATCCAAACATATGATGTGATTTCCTGAGATTCGGGAAACCTTCCATAGCATTTGCTCCCCATATATGATTTTTATCAAAGCTTTTCTCAATATATTTTGTGGGTGAAAAAAATATTATATTTATAATATTTTTTCCAAGTTTCAAGACTTGCTTAACCGAAAATTTATACTGCCTATGCATATTATTTGTTTTGGAGATTAATTTACCATTTATATAAATTTCACTGATTGTATCAAGCCCATCACAATATAAAACCGTTTCATCACTTTTTAATATTTCTTCTGTAATATCAAAAGTCTTTTCATATTCATAATCATAATTTGCTTTTTCAAGAGTTTTCTCCTCATTATCTCTATAAAATGGTTCCTCCATTTCACCATTTTTAATCAGTTCACTAAATACTGTTCCTGGAACAGATGCAACTGTCCATTCACTACAATCTTTTCTTTTCATTTTCCATGTTCCATTCAAATCAAATATAAACATACTTTTTCTCCTTTTTAATAATTATTGAAAAGGTAAATCCCCAAATAGTCCTTATATGGATTATTTGGGGATTCCAAACTGGGCATAATCAATTGCAATTATTTTTTATTAATTAATTCCAAATTTTTTCTTATGAGCTCTGTTCTTTGTTTTACACAATCTACGGATCTTAACGCATCGGCAGGAGTGGAAAAAGTGTAATCTACTAATTTATCAATTGTAGTAGTTGCTACATGAGTGCGTGTATCTGAAGATGCATAATATATGTAAACATCTCCGTTATCTTTAACAATTGCACCATTTGTGAAAACAACGTTTGATACATCTCCAGTTCTCTCTATTCCTTGAGGTGCAATAAAAAATCCGTTTGGTGAAGCAATTAATTTACTTGGATCATTTAAATCAGTAGCAAATACATAAACTACATATCTTAATCCCGCAGCTGTATTTCTTACCCCATGTGCAATGTGTATCCAACCTTTTTCAGTTTTAATTGGAACACAACCAGCACCATTTTTGGTTTCAGTAATTGTATGGTATTGTCTTGGACTTATCACTGTTTCCTTATCTATTACTGCATGGGTTATATCATCACATACTCCAAAGCATACTCCACCACCACTTCCAGTGTCTATGAATCCATCTTGTGGTCTAGTGTAGAAAGCATATTTACCATCTATAAACTCTGGGTGCAATACAACATTTCTTTGCTGAGGTGAAACAGTTTTTAAATTAGGTAGTCTTTCCCATGTTTTTAAATCTTTAGTCCTAACTATTCCTGCTTTTGCTATGGCCGAAGATAAATCACCAGCTACTGCCTCAGTATCCTTGCTTTCTGAGCAAAATACTCCATAAATATAACCATCTTCATGTTTTGTCAGTCTCATATCATAAACATTAGTTTCTTCTAGGTCTGTATCTGGTAGCAATATTGGATAATCCCAAAACTTAAAATTGTCTATCCCGTTATCACTTTCTGCCACAGCGAAAAATGACTTACGATCATTACCTTCTACTCTTACAACCAAATGATATTTTCCATTGAGTTCTATAGCCCCAGCATTAAATGCAGCATTAACCCCTATTCTTTCCAATAAAAATGGATTAGTCTCCTTGTTTAAATCATACTTCCAAAATAAAGGTGCATGCTCTCCTGTTATTACTGGATATTTATATCTATCATAAATACCATTACCACCTTCAACTTTTTCATTTTTTCTTTCAATTAATTCCTTATGTTGTTTTGTTAAAATTTCTAGCCTCTCTTCAAAAATTCCCATTTGTACTTATCCCCCTATTTAATAAAATCATTTATTTATATTATTTATTAAGTCTTTTTATTACTTCATAACATGTTCTGCTATTATGATAAGGGCATTTCCACATGTCAACTTTGGGTAATTTATCATGATCATTGCCTTCACCTTTAGCCATCCAAAACCACTCCCCATTAACTTTATCGATTATATTTTTATCGATAAAGTTCCACATATTATAGGAAGCTTCCAGATATTTTTCATCACCAGACAGCTGATATGCATTTAAAAATCCTACAACTGCTTCTCCTTGTGGCCACCAATGCTTATCCCTGTCCATTTCTCCATTCTCATGGAGTTCATTTATAAGACCACCATCTGTATCTATTCCTTGATCTAAAACTACCTCAGCCATATCCAATGCAATAATTTTAATCTGGTCTAACAATTTTTTATCTCCAAGAACTTCAGCTGCTTCAACAAGGAGCCAACTTCCTTCAATATCATGCCCATAGGATACAGTTTTAACTTTACTATTCCACACTTCATCAAAAAACAATTTAAAATGATGTGTATTTTTATCTATAATATGCAAAACTATAATTTCAATAATCTCTTTTAACTTTGCTTCTAATTCTTTAGATTTATAAACTCTAAATAAGTTTGTATAACCTTCTAGTACATGCAGATGAGTGTTCATTGATTTTTTTTCATTCATATCCTTGTCGCTTAAACGCAAATCCTCAAGTAAGTTCCATTCCTTAGAATATGCTTCGAAATATCCTTTATTCTCACTGTCATAGCTATGCTTCTCTATGGCATTAAATAATAACATTGCTTTCTCTAGACTTTCTTTTTCTCCTGTAGCCATATAATATTCACTTAACGCATATATAGTAAATGCTTGTCCATATATTTGTTTCTTTGTGTCATAAGGCTTACCTTCATAGTCCACCAGCCAATATACACCTGAATTTTCATAATCCCAAAAATATTTGATTATATATTCATATGCCCTTTTTGCCATAAACAAATATTCATCCTTTTTGTATAATTTATACGCCGATGAATATGTCCATAGAATCCTAGCATATAATACTGATCCCTTAGGTGCCTTCTTGTCAATTTTAAGTTCATTATCAATTTTTCCATAAAATCCACCAAACTCATCATCTACAGTATTTTCTATCCAAAATTTTAATATGTCATCAGTAAGTTCATTTTTTACATCTGATATAAATTTTTCTTTACTAATTTTACTATTTGGCATTTTAATCATCACCTTATAAAATATAATTTATAGAAATGGATATACTTTATTATCGTTTACAATTCATATCTTTTAGCAAAGGTATATACTTTATGAATATATTATATGATACTTTAATACTATTTAAAACAACTAATATTCAGTTTTATTAACATAATTTCAGTTCTTTAGATTTAAAATCTTAAAAAAGCAAAAATAAAACGTATACATATAGAATGTATACGTTTTATAGATATATATGACAAAATAAATATAATTTTACTTTCTTATCTAGCATCATCATATAAATAAATCCTTAAGCCTCTCATTCAAAGATGATCTAAGGATTTACAATTCATATCACAAATTCTGTGATATGCTTTATCTATATTCTTCAGCATCTCCAGGTAATAATTGTGAATTGGCTTTAATATAGTTAATTAATTCATCTACCTCAGCGAATGCTACAGCTGAAAAAGTATCAGCAGCTCCATAATAGATTGCTATTCTACCAGTTTCAGCATCCTGTAATGTAGCACAAGGGAAAGTTACATTTGGGACAAAACCTGTAGTTTCATATTCTTTTTCTGGGGTTAATATATAATCTCTTGTCCTATATAAAACTTTAGATGGATTTTCTAAATCTAATATTGCAGCTCCAAAACTATAAACAAAACCATTACAAGTTCCAGAAACACCGTGATAAAACATTAACCATCCCTCTGATGTTTCTATTGGTACTGCTCCAGCGCCAATTTTAGTTCCTTGCCACCAACCAGCTCCACCACTAGTCATAACCCTTCTATGTTTTCCCCAATATACTAGATCTGGACTTTCACTAAGAAATATATCTCCAAAAGGAGTATGCCCACTATCGCTTGGTCTACTAAGCAATATATAATTCCCATTAATCTTTCTTGGGAATAATACTCCATTCCTGTTAAATGGAATAAATGGATTTTCAAGCCTTGTAAATTCTTTAAAATCTGTAGTTTTTCCTAAAGCCAAAGAAGCACCACCAAAATCTGTACACCAGACAATATAATAGGTATCTTCTAATTTAACTAAACGTGGATCATAAGAATAACCTGGTTGATAAGGCTGTCCTTGTTCATCATTCCATTGTATCTCTTCATTGTTTATATCCCATTTTAATCCATCTTTACTAAAACCTAAATGTATACGTGCTGTACCATTTTTGTGATCTGCTCTAAATATACCTGCAAATCCACCTTCAAAAGGAACTACTGAACTATTATAAATACGAGCAGCTTTTGGGATTGGATTCCATCCTATAATTGGATTAGCATCATGTCTCCATACTACTCCCTCATAACCTTCTGGTTTATCTTGCCATGGTACATTTTTCATTGCTTCACCTATAATTTTAACTTTACTCACAACCATCACTCCTATTGTAATATTTACCATAAAACAGTATAATTGTATATTTTGAAAACGTTTTGTTGTAATCAATTACTTACATGTTATACGATTTCTCAAAAGTATATACTTTATATTTCAATTATATGTTACTTTAATTTATTTTAAAACTACAAAACTTCAGTTTTATTAACATAAATTCAGCTGTTTACAGTTAAGAACCCTATTAGATAGCTACAATTACTTATGAATGGTAGTGTATGGATAAGTTTACATATTCTTTAGGTGTTACTCCTACATTTTTTTTAAATACTCGATTGAATGAAGCAACCTCTTCATAACCAACAATCCTAGCAACTTCATAAATCTTAACCCCTGGTCGCTTAAGCAATTCTTTAGCAGCAACAATTCTAGTATCTATTAAATAATCTATAAAATTTATACCAGTTTCTTCTTTAAAAAGTGTACTAAAATAATTTGCATTTAAAAATACATGTTCAGCTACAAGTTTTAATGATATATCATGATTATAATGTTCATTGATATAAAATTTTGCCTCTTCGATTACCTTTTTCCCATTTTTATATTTTAAATTTTTTGTTTTTTCAGCTTTGATTTCTTCATTAACTTTATTTAAAATGCCAAGGAGCTCCTTTTCATTAATAGGTTTTAACAAATATTCAATTGCACCGCTTATAAAAGCTTCTCTAACATATTTGAAATTATCAAATTCACTTAATACAATAACTCTAGTACCTATGAATCTCTCTTTTATTGTTTTAATTAATTCCATCACTTCTATACCTTTTATAAATATATCTGTTATAAAAATATCTGGTTTCAAATTATTTATTATTTTTAATGCCTCTTCCCCATCATCAATCTGTTCAATAACATTAAATTCATAATTTTTACCTTGAATTATATTGATTAATTCACTTCTAGCATTTTTATTATTATCTGCAATTATAATATTAATGATAAAGGCACCCCCTGGCTGATTTATGTTCTATAACATACTCGTAATGTATTTAGCTTGTTTTTTTGTTTTCCTTTCTTGCCCATAGTTTAATATCTTAATAATATTATATATCAATTTACTCAACATAACGTAAATATTTATTCTAACTTCTGTAAATTACTATTTTAGATGATGAGAAATTACTGTGTGATTTATTCTAGAATAAATGTATACTAATTATTCCTGATAGACCATTAGCACTGACTCAAGTATAGTAAATGTTTCATGTTTTTTTACAAAATGAACAAATATCATTACTATTCCAACTAATGCAAACAGATATATTGCAAATATGGATGCCTCTGAAAAAAAGATATTATTAGCCATACTTACCTTTAACCCATATTTACCTACTAATGTAATTATGTGCTAACCATTTTAATTTGTTTTTTAATTAGAAGTATTGTTATGGAAAAAATTAAAACTGAAAAAATTAAGAATGAGCTTAAGAAAACTAATTTTACATTAAAAAAGTATTCAAATAAAATAGAAGAGCTTACCGTTACAAAGGAAACTTCACGATTCTATGGGTCACTCTCTGGTGGGATTAAGCATTAATTTAGAGTGCGTAGAAAATATAATTGATATAAAACTAAAACCAGAGAAGGTTAAATCCACTATTCAAAATTGTTATTCACTTTCTAAAGATTGCTTAAATAATTTAAGAAAAGCAGTCAGTGTGCTGAAAGAAAATAGCAGTATTAACTTACGAAATGATATTGATAAACTTTTTCTTAATTTTAAAGGTACAGACAATTTAGATTTTTATGATAACGTAGAAAAGGTTTCTAGAGACATTTAAACTTGTATTTATAGAACCTTAAGAGAAGCAATTACTAATGGTAAATAATTAGAGCTACTTAAAAAACTTTCTCCCCTAGTAATATTAATGGACATAAGGATGCCCATTATTGATGCCATAGAAGCAACAAAATTTATTAAGAAAACTTACTCCAATATAAATGTTACTATATTAACTTAGATATTAGAATCATATAAGTTTATCTGGCGAGTTTACTCTTTAAGGCTGGTAAACCCATTTATCTCATTACATTTATTGAATTTCATAAAGCGATATAGACATTCTCTATAACTTTCTTTCATTGGAGAGTCAACTTTCACATCATTTTCCAACCATATATTTTTAACTGATAGACTTTTCCTTATTTTATCCTTATCATTTATTATTTCAATTCTTCCAATAAACTTGTCATTATATAATATTGGTAAAATATAAGGTCCATATTTTCTTTTTCTAGAAGTTGTATAAATCTCCCATTTATAGCTAAAATTAAACAATACCTCGATTAATTTCCTATCCCATAGTAATGAATCAAGAGGAGCAATGAACTCCATTCTATCAAACCTTTGACACTTACCATATATAATTTCAAGCAAAGTACTCTCGCCTTTTACTGGTATATACAATGGATATTTTTCCTCACATAAATATATTTCTACTATTTTATTATTTTGTAATAAATCATCTATAACATGATTTCGTTCTTTGGCATTGAAACTTATACCAATCCAGGCATCAGAGGCTTTATTCCATAACACTCCTACTGCTACTATACGCATTAGTACACGCCATTCAATATATTCTTCTCTGCTAAAATTTTTTTTTTGATAATTAGATATTTGGTTTTGTAAATAGTCTTTAGTATAAACGTAGTATTTAGTATTTCCAATTTTATGATGCACAATTAATTCTCCATCACGCTGCATCAGTTCTAACACAATTCTAGATACTTTAGTTTCTCCCCATCCCCAATGAATTTTCTCTGTGAATTCCAAATCTTTTGAACATACATGACCGTTTTTGCGTATTATTTCTTTGATCTTTTTTTTGATTAGATCAACTTTTTTTACATTGTTATATGTTTTTGGGAGATTTTCTCTATAATTTTGAAAGTATTGCCATCTGTTGATTGGTATTATAGATAAATTTTTATCGTAGCAATCCATAAGTTTTTTCTCCTCATACAGCAATTCCTCTAGCATATTTTTTTTGTATTCTTTTATTCTAGATTGCAAAACAAGATCTGCATTTTTTCCACAAATATCTATTGGATCATATTGAATACACCCAATATGTTGAATAAACTGTAATACCCCATCCTTTTCTGTATATTTTTTTTCTCCAATAAGCCCTTGCCATATGAGCATATAATTACAAAGAATTTTTTTTGTAATTCTATAGGTTCCCAATTTTATTCCTCCCAACCATCAAATAATTCACTAGAAAATTCAAGTGTTGGTGCTCCAGTTGTAATAATGTGAAATATTAAATTATTACTAGTATTTTTTTTAACACTCAATCAGTTTATCTGGTGATACGGTTATTTCCTTTTTCCGATACTATTTACGTAATCAACATAGATAAACTTGACACCTTTAAATATTACCATGGAATTTAGACCTAATTTTTTCATTTCTATATCTCATTCTTAATCGAGCTAACCACGGAATTTCAATTAGTGATTTTTTTTAAACTTTAACGATAGCTTAGGATATCTGACTTGAATTTTGCATTTAAAAATTAGTTATCTAATTTGCTCATTTACAATTCTAAATTATATTTGGGATAATTTAAGCATATATAGTTTAGAATATTATTAATATCTTCTTCATTATATTGAATTGTTCACTAACTTCTTAAATTTATCTTGGAGTGGTAATTCTAGTAAGTTACATAATATCTTATTGGCTTTCTGAATTGCACCCAGTTCTTTTAGGGTAATCGCCTGCATGTAACTATATCTATAATTAATCTGTTGTAGATCAGAAGCTCTTTTAAATCTCTCAAGAGCTCTTTCTAAATCTCTTTGCATATAATATGCCATTCCCAAGTTAAAATTTATATCAGAATGTATATCATATTTATCAATTTCTTTTTCGTACAAGATTACCGCATCTATTATTTTCCCCTCGTTTAAGTATAACGTGCCCAGATCATTAATAACCATATATAAATCCGGGTTAATTTGAAGTGCTTGCTTATAATACTTCTCAGATTCAAAAAATTTATTTAATATCCTATATGTTAGCGCAATGTTATAATGTACTCCCGGAATCCAATTATAATAGTTAACTAATGATAAAAATTCATAGTTTGATTCTCTATATTTTCCACTTCTCAACAAATACAGTGCATAATTATATTTTTCTCTAAAGTCGCTACTTAATAATGGGTGAATTAGTTCCTCAGTAACCCACTCTATATCATATATAAAATCCAATTCCTTGGATAACTTTATAATATTATATTGAAAATCAGATGAAATAAATCCACCTTCAAAAGATATTGATAGGACAATAAAATCACACTGCAAATTTATATGTTCCCCACATTTTTTTAAGGTATCTTTAATTACTTCATTTCTAATATCCTCCTCATAGAACATAAAATAATCGGCATCAATATCAATAACTACAGATTTATAAATATTCCATTCAATATTTTCGAAGGAACAAAAGTCCCATTTAATACCATTTACAATTGCAGTTGCAATTCTATTTTCTTTATCAAAACCACACCATTTAAACTCTGAAATTCCTTCTCCACTCTTCATGAAGTTTTCATATAAAGTTTGTTCAAGTTTTATATTGGAAGGATTAAAATCTTGACGTACCCATACAATTCCACATGCTATTCCAGTTTCAATTACTATTGATAAATAGTTACCTATATCATAATCCCCTTCTGATGTTAAATATATTGAATCTTTTTCTATAATGCGGTGGCTAATTAAATCTTGTTTTGTTTTCTTAGATAAACCATAAAAATCAGAATGAGCATCTATATGTATAATTGTAGCATTTGCTACACAACTTTCATTCCACTTCTTAAATGCAGTTGAGTGCCGCTGTACTATTTTAATTTTTATTTTCATTAAATAATTCCTCTTTATTAGCGAAATAGTATTCCGAAAAATTTTTCAACGCTAATTTAATTGAATTAACGAGAATATCAATTTCGCTACACATAATAATCAACGGTGGCCCTAATAAAATTTGTGTTGTAACACGACAAATAATTTTCTGATCCATCAAGTATTTCTTAACAATATTTGCAATTTTTTCTCCACCAACAAGCCTTTCTTTTGTGTTTTTATCTTGAACTAATTCGATTGTTGCAAGTAGTCCGTAAACCCTTATCTCATCAACAATAGATAAGGAAGCCAATTCGTCATTCAATTTCCGTTCTAAGTAATTTCCCATAATTAAAGCATTTTGCAAAAGGTTGTCTCTCTCAATAATTGAAATATTTTTTAATGCAACAGCACATGAAACAGGATGTCCACTATATGTAAAACCGTGTACAAATCCATATTTACTCATTGCTTTGGCTATTCTATCAGAGCACATAACACCAGCAAGTGGAGAATAGCCACTAGTCAAACCTTTACCAATAATCATTAAATCAGGCTCAATATCCCAATGTTCAAGTGCAAACCACTTCCCTGTTCTCCCAAACGCAGTAATAACTTCATCTGCAATAAGCAAAATATCATATTTATCACATAGTTTACGTATTTCTCGCCAATATGCTTTAGGAGGAACAGCAGTCCCTACAGACATAGAAATTGGTTCAGCTATAAACGCCCCTATGCTTGATGTATTTTCCTTAATCATAATTCGTTCTGTTTCTTCAACACATTTCAATGCACATTGCGGATATTTAAGTTCAAATTCACAATGGTAACAATACGGATGTGGTACAAATTTAACCCCTGGAATAGAAGGATTAAACGGCTCCCTCCAATTATCAAATCCAGTCACACTCATAGCCCCCATAGTTGCTCCATGATATGAATATCTTCTTGCAATTATTTTATATCTTTGATGCCCAAGTTTTTGCATATTGTACTGTCTTACTATTTTTAATGCAGATTCTACTGCTTCCGATCCACCACAAGTATAAAAAATTTTTCTTAATCCATTTCCGGTAAGTTCGCTTAATTTCTCTGACAGTGAAATTGCTGATTCATTAAAATAACCTTCTTGTAAAATATATGCCAACTTCTTACTTTGATTATACTGTGCATCAATAATTTCTTCATTTCCGTGCCCAATATTCACCACCCAAGCTCCTGACATTGCATCTATATACTTATTTCCATCGTTATCATAAAGATAAATGCCCTTCGCCCAATTAAATTCAATTGCATTTGTAGTTTCAAGTAAATTTTCACTAACACCACCACATAGGATATGTTCAATTCTTTTTTGTTTTGCTTCATTCATATACTCTTTCCCTCCAATGATTTTTCTAGCAGTATTGCCTATATAACCTATGTTTTCGAAACCATTCTAATCAATATGAAATTTATAATCATAATAAAAGTGCTTCTTTTAATTATTCATGCTGTTTTGTTAACAACTCTGACATTTCATCCAATCTTAATTGAAAAATTTATATTAAATCCCTACCACATAAATTTTTCTTATTAATGCATATACAATAAAGCATGAAAAAGCACTAACAATAAGAATATATTTAATGTTTATGTAATCCGTTAAAAGCGGTGCACCAACAGTTCCTACTAAAAATCCTATTGTCCCTATTGTACTAATAAAGCTAATTACTTTACCTCTATGTTCTTCAATAGGTAGTTCCTGTTCTAATGACTCCTCCACAGTATTTGCACATCCAGTAGATATCGAAAATAACAATAATACAAATGCAAAATAATAAAAACCATTAGAATATATTGCAAAAATAATACTAATAGCTGCAATTAGAAAACCTATCGCCCATATTTTGTATTTATTTACATTGAGCTTATCAACTAATATTGGACATAAAATATATCCTAGTATACTCCCAAAAGAAAGTATTGATGCCACATATCCATAATAATAATCTGGAATTTCAAGATATTTTACAATATAAATTAAATGTATTGAAGTAAATGAACCAATTGCTAACCACGTTACTGAAACAATAATGGCCAACGGAAATAATGTTCTATTCTTCTTAAAGTATTTCCAACCTGTAACTAAATCTTTAATAACCTTACTTAAGATCTTATTTTCTCTAAAATTATCAACTGCTTGCATCGAATCATCTCTATTTTGAGACAGATTGCTTTCCTTTTTCTTTAATGCAACATATGTAATTGGAAGTGCAATACACATTGAAATGATAGGTATGATACTAAAAAATGTGGATGATGCATTTTGGGATTCATATATAGACACAACCAATGAACCAAATATTCCTGTGGCTTCTGATACGCACATCAATATAGAATTTGCAACTATTAATGATTTGTTATCATGTATAATGGCAGGTATACAAACATATCTTGCAGGTTTATAAAGTGTAAATACAACCATGTATATAAATAGCAAAAAATAAATTTGATATAAACTTGTTGTAAAATGTATAAAAATTAAAATTATTGTAAATAGACTCAGGCATAAGGACATAACTTTATATTTTTTGTACTTATCAACAAAAACACCCGCAATTGGTCCTAATAAAATTACTGGTAAATATTTAATAAGCATCAAAGTGGATATGCTATATCCACTTCTAGTAACTCTATATACAGATATTGTAAGGACCACTGCAAAAAGTACATTACTAAGCTCAAAGAATATTTGCCCTAAGCAGAATAGATTAAAATACAAATCACATAAATTTTTTTCGATATTCTTTCCATGCATGATGTGTATCACCTCATTGATAACTCATAATCATGTAGCGTTTCTATTGCATATCCGATATCATTGTTCCCATAGGAAGTTGAAAACCATGCATCAAGTATTTCCTTTAACTCCGATGAATTAACAAATTCAATTCCAATACACAAAACATTTGCGTGATTCCAATATTTTGCCATTTGTGTTATCTTTGAATTGTAACATGAAACAGCTCTTACATTTTTAACCTTATTTGCAGCAATTGTGACTCCCGTCCCTGTGTAGCAGAGTAAAATTCCTTCGTTACAAAGCTGTTTAGATACACTTTCACCAACTCGGATACCAATATCACACCAATTATTATCTTTATTTACAAAATTTATATATTGAATTTCATGTTTCTTCAGATAATTTACAACTTCATCAAATAGCGATGATTTTTGATCAATTCCTAATGCAATTTTCATAAATTAAACTCCTTTATCCATGGAATTTTGTATTTTCAAATAGAATACAATCTCCAAATTCTAAGAATCTATAATTTCTCTTAACTGCCTCCTTGTAGGCCTTTAAAGTAAACTGAGTTCCACCAAATGCACATGCAAGAATAAGTGTTGTTATCCCGGGACTTTGGAAATTTGTAAGTAATGCATCTATAGCCTTGAATTTAAAACCTGGATATATATATAATTTTGTCCAACCTGCACCAGAATGAATTATTCCATCATCATCAACAATTGTTTCTAATGTTCTAGTAACAGTTGTTCCTATTCCAATTACTCTTCCCCCATTTTTTTTGGCTTCATTAATCTGAAATGCAGCTTCTTCGCTTACATTGTAATGTTCCTCATACATTTCATGACTTTCTATATTATCCTCTTCCAGCCTCTTATCTAGTCTGCCAACATGCTGAGTAATCTTAATTATCTTTATTCCTTTTGTATTTAAATATTTTAAATATTTTTCAGTAAAATGCAGACCGGCAGTCGGAGGTTGAAGAGATCCCTCAATTTTAGAATACACTGTTTGATAATCTTCATTATCATTTAACTTTTGTGGTAAATGTAAAGGTAAAAAATATTTACCAATCTTTTTTATTTCGTCCTCCACACTTCCATTGCTAATTTTGAATTTCATTAACCATCCAGTTTCACACCAGTTTTTGTTTAAAACTTCACCAATGAGTTCGCTATTTTCACCAAAATATAATTTTTCACCGATTTCTACCCCTTTTCTCGATTCCACAACACAATCCCATACATTGTTTTCTTTTCTAGATACCATTTTAATTTCAACTTGCGATCCATTTTCCCTCTTTCCTCTAAGAACAGCCGATAAAACTCGTGTATCATTAACAACAACAACATCTTTTGGCTTAATAAAATTGTCCAAATCGTAAAAATGGAAGTCTTTTATTTCTTCAGTTTTAGGGTTTGCATACATCATTCTACAACAATGTTTGGGATAAATAGTTTGCTGGGCAATAAGTCGCTCCGGCAGATCATATTTAAAAATATCTAATTCCATAACCATAATCTCCATTCATTTAATTACTACAAAAGGTATGAATTCTATAAAAAAAATTCTACCTTTTGCATACACTACATTAATAAAGAGGAAACAAGTATAAGTTAAATTGAAATACCGCGAACTGCAAGTAAATCCTTGAACAAAGGCATTGCTTTAAGTATCGGCCGTTTATATATTCTTCTTACCTTTTTCATATATCTTTACACCTCCTTTGTTTTTAAATTAATTTTAGAAACTCCCGAAATTCTTCTAATTCGTAGAGTTTATAAACATATTTTTGCATTTACATCTCTTATTAATTCATAATCCATAAGTTCATTTATAAAGACAAGAAGATCTTTCTCAGCTGTTTCCTTATCAACATCAAATTCAGACAAAATTTCCTTAGCTATATCTTCAACAGAATTAACCCCATCTATCATATCCCAAATCAAGCTTGCAACATCATCAAGAGGAAAAAACAAATCATTACTACTATCCTTAACTACTGCTAGTCCCTCTTTGAATGCCCAATATATATCTTCACACTTAATATAAATCATATTATTTCTCCTCAGCTATATGTACAGTGCACAATCGCCGTACTCCAAAAATTCATAATTGTTTCTAACTGCATGATTATATAGTTTCAGCACCTGTTCCCTTCCGCTCAATGCACATGCTAACATAAGATTGGTTGTCATTGGTGGTTGTAAATTACTCAGTAGTGCATCAATAATTTTAAACTTATATCCTGGATATATATAAAGATCAGTCCATCCCTCACCTGATTGAACATGTCCATTCTTATCAGCAATTGATTCAAGCGTCCTTACTGCAGTAGTTCCAATAGCTACAACTTTTTTCCCATTTTCTTTTGTTTTATTAATGAGCTGTGCAGTAGTATTGTCAAGAATATAATGTTCCTTATACATTTTATGTTCTTCAATTTCCATTTTTCCATTCTGCAAAGCAAGTTTATCTAGTCTTCCAATATGAAGTGTTATTGTACCTACATTTATATTTTTCTCTTTCACTTTTTGAAATAGCTCTTCAGTAAAATGCATTCCTGCAACTGGTGGCTGCATTGAACCCCACTCAGAGGCATAGATTGTTTGGTAATCCTTTGAATTTTCTATTCTTTGCGGTAGATAAATAGGAAAGAAATAAGAACCTATTTTTTCTATTTGTTCTTCTATATCAGTTTTTGAATCAAATCTCATTAAATATCCAGTACCAAATGAATTTTTTTCAATAACATTAGCTATTATTTCATTATTATCTCCAAAAAATAATTTATCATTTGGATGTAATACCCTAGTAGATTCGACAATACAATCCCAGATACATTTATCCTTACGAGATCCAAGCTTAATCTCAATTAGTCCACCATTTTCTTTTTTTCCTCTTAAAACGCAAGGAAAGACTTTTGTGTCATTAATGATGAACAAATCTCCCTCATCAAAATAATCAATAATATTATAAAAATAATCATCAATTATTTCATTATCCTTTTCCTTCAACACAGCCATTCTAGATTTATCCCTAGGATTACATAGTTTTTTAGCAACTAAAGTTTCTGGTAGATGGAAATTAAAACTATCAATCTTCATAAATTTCCTCCTTCAAACATTATATGTAGTACTTAATCTTTAATTATATAATTACATAATTTAACTTAATTGTCAATATAATATCCATATTATATTGGGATTAAGTTCATTATCAAATATTATGCAACATTTTTATAAAATGGCATAATATCCATCATCTGAATTGCAGCAGAAATTTTATTTTTACTGCAATAGTATCTAGCTACATTTCATTAAAGCGATGTAGATTTCAATGACCGCTAAGGCCCAAAACTCCATATATATTAGTACCATTTCATATGTCTTGGAGGAATTTAAATAGATTGCACCGGTAATTTGACCTTTATTTTTGTTATCATAAGTATACATTTGTGGAAATCTAATACTAAATATAGTTATTTTTTATCTATTGTTAGCAATCTTAAACAAATATCATGTTATCATGAAAAAAACACCGAGGACTTCTCCTCAGTGTTTTTGATTGGTTTATTTTGACTATTAGCTTTAGTCTTTTCAATGGGAGTGCTTCGTTAATTAAATTAATTAGCTTCTTGCAAATATTTCTTGAAAATCCACTGCCTCAAGTTTCTCTTTTACTAAAAGCTCTTCAGCAACAGCATTAAGTTTACTCCTATTGTCAGTTAGAAGCGTCAATGCTTTATTATATGCTTCATCTATAACTTTTTTTATTTCTTCATCTATTTTATTTGCAACTTCTTCACTATAGCTTTTACTTTTACCCATATCTCTACCAACAAATACATCGTCACTACCTGATTCAAAGGTTATTGGTCCAAGAGTATCACTCATTCCATAGCTCATTACCATTTTCCTTGCTATGGAAGTTGCTCTTTCAATATCATTGCTTGCACCAGTACTTATATCTCCAATAACTAGTTTTTCTGCAACTCTTCCACCTAGGAGTCCTGCAATTTCATCTTCAAGTCTTGAACGGGACATATATGAACTTTCCACATCTGGAAGATGCATAGTATACCCTCCAGCCATCCCTCTAGGAACTATACTTATTTGGTGAACAGGATCGAGCCTTGGAAGTAATTTCATTACAATCGCATGTCCTGCTTCATGGTATGCTGTAAGCCTTCTATCTTCTTCACTTACTATTCTGCTTTTCTTTTCAGGTCCAGCTACTATTCTTGTAACTGCTTCTTCAAGCTCATCCATGCCTATAAGTTTTTTATCTCTTCGTACAGCTAAAAGTGCTGATTCATTCATTAAGTTTTCAAGATCTGCACCTGTAAATCCTGGTGTTCTCTTAGCAAGTACACTAAGCTTAATTTCTGGTTCAAGATGCTTATTTTTTGAATGCACTGCCAAAATTGCTTCTCTACCCTTTGTATCAGGGACTCCAACAAGTATTTGTCTATCAAATCTACCTGGTCTTAGTAGTGCTGGATCAAGTACATCTGATCTATTGGTAGCTGCAATCATTATAATTCCTTCATTTTCTCCAAATCCATCCATCTCAACTAACAGCTGATTTAATGTCTGCTCTCGTTCGTCATTTCCTCCACCAATTCCTGCACCTCTTTGTCTTCCCACAGCATCAATTTCATCTATAAAAACTATACAAGGCGAGTTCTTTTTTGCTTGCTCAAACAAATCTCTTACTCTGGAAGCTCCTACACCTACATACATTTCTACAAAATCCGAACCTGAGATGCTGAAAAATGGTACTCCAGCCTCACCTGAAATAGCTCTTGCAAGAAGTGTCTTACCCGTTCCCGGAGGTCCTACAAGTAAAACACCTTTTGGTATACGAGCGCCCATATCTATATATTGTTTAGGTTGCTTTAAAAAATCAACTATTTCTGCAAGTTCAGCTTTTTCTTCATCTGCTCCTGCAACATCATCAAAACTAACTTTCTTCTTATTATTAGGATCCACAAGTTTTGCTTTACTTTTGCCAAACTTCATTGCAGCACCACCACCTGCACCATTGGACTGCTTTATCATTGAAGAAAAAAACCATACAAACATTAATATCATTAGTACCGTAGGCAAATACTGTAACCATATAGGTAAAGTTGCAGGTTTTAGGTATGTTTCCTGAACATCCGCACTCTTTGGATGATCTTTAATGAATTGAAATAATCTGGCAGATGGAACAACCGTTTCATATGTAGTTCCATTTTTTAAAGTTCCCGAAACTAACATCTTATCTTCTTCTACCGTGAAGCTTTTTATAGTTTTATTGGTCCAATCATTCTGAAATTCATTAAAATTAATAGTTTTTGAAGTCTGATTTGTTTTAAAAAACGATAGTGCTGCAATAACAACAATAATGAGAATTATTGTAGAACCAGCAACGCTTGATTTTTTTTTCATCAGAGATCCACCTCTCTTTCTAAATATATTATTAACTAAATTATCTTGATTTTAAATTAGCAAAGCATCCTGAATAATTTTGATCATCTCTTGGAGCAATTGTACCATCTCTGCTTCACTTTTATTTTTATTCACCGCAATTTCTTTTACCGGAGAAAACAGAATCGCCAGTAAATTATCATTATTATAATCCTTTATAATACGGTTATTTTTCATCTCAACTATCAAATTATTAATATTGCAAATGCCTTGCATTTCTAAGCAACCACTAGCTAATGAGGGACAATTTGAAAACTGATCTACAAAGTTGAAAATTTCTTTATTTTCCCGAATATAATTATAATAACTCCTAACAAGTATTTCTATAAGTTGCTGTCCTCCCATTCCTTGATGTACATTATTTAAAAGATAATTATAAATTTCTTCTGAGTACTCACGATAAATATCTTGAAACATAATCTCTTTGTTATCAAAATATATATATACTGTGGCTGGAGAAACCCCTGCTTCTTTTGCAATTTTTGAAATAGATGTACCATAAAAACCTTCTTGAAGTATTAATTTAATTACTGCTTCTTTTATTTTTTTTTCTTTTTCATCATCCTTTTTTCTCATCTTACCACCTCTGTTTGTATTTATATAATAAACGATCATTCATTTATTGTCAATAGATGCTTTCTTAAACACTTTAGGTGAATTTACAGATGAATTCTCTCTCTATACTTCTATTCTATTTCTCCCATTCTCTTTTGCCTTATACAAAAGTTTGTCGGCATTTTTTATACATTCTCCCTTTATAAAAGTGTCA